>Ga0228710_1001749_pt1 | contig 33228 bp, 10 predicted proteins | sample MedpolnodulmetaG_FD_177995 | JGI IMG/M metagenome (GOLD analysis project Ga0228710, IMG submission 177995) | Root nodule microbial communities from Medicago polymorpha collected in Santa Monica, California, United States - pink nodules | ecosystem: Host-associated > Plants > Roots > Nodule... | reverse complement strand
TTGTTCCTGAAATATAATAACTTGCAATTGAAGTAAAATAATTCTAAAAGGAAATAATATTTAAATAAAACTAAATCAAATCTAAATAAAATAGACTTAAATAACATATTAAAAACACTAATTTATTAACTCATCAATGACCTAGAGATAAAGTTAATTATATGTATTACTCTGAGTTTCATTCACTAATGAATTTACAATTGTTTGTATTTAAGTTTTCATATATGTTTATGTTCTAATTAAGGGTCTTGCTAACCAGTGTCCTCAGAGCAATTGTTAAGGAATCTATAAATAAATTTTTTGTCTTGGAATGATAAAATGTTACTTTTGATAAAGTAACGATTGCACAACTTTTTTCATAAAAACTTAGTTGTTTTAGATGCTTAACCATTGCCCTTGAAACACTGATTAATATCAAGAGGAAGAGGTAAGATTAAAGGGAACTTGGCTAAATCAAGGAGCGGTGACAAGTTGAAGTGCTTCAATTGTCAAAAGAGTGATCACTTAAAAAAGGATTTAATATAGGAATCATATTGCAAACAATTTTGGGTGAGATTCTGTGATTGAAAAACACTCAAATTGCAAATACCTTGGATAGGTAGGAATCATTTTAGGAATGATCTAAGATTTCTATAGCATCTTCTTGAGTGAAAATTATCAAGTGAGGGGTTGAGAGAGGGAATTGACGAATAATTATAAGTTTAAAATCATTGGAAGGCAAAAACCGAAATTCAAAACTTCAAGGAGTGCATAATTTTTGGAATATACATATACATGTCTATACTTTTTTTTAAAAAACAAACTAAAATGGAATATATTAATTATTTAAGAAGTGTTCTTAAAAACACAAGGAGTGCAAAATCAGAATACAACAAGAAGACTTCAATAGTTATCCAAAAACAAACCTCAAATTCTATCCTTTTCAAGCCCTAAAAACAAGAGAGTTATAAATTTGACAAAATAATTATCGCCAATTGTTCAATTAATTTTAATTTTTTTAACTAAAATTAATTTCCTTTAAAAGAATTAAAATTAATTTTACAAAATCAGTTCAGTTAATATTTTTTTGAACAAGCAAGTTCAATTAATATTAATTTTTGACATAGCAAAACCAAGCAGAGCTCCACATCTAAATTTACAATCAGCACCAAATATTCAACATTCACTAATATGTAATATGTTATCATATAAGCATCAACTATAATTTTCACATATATTAAAAAAATAATTGATGTGTCTTTTTTTTTTTGACAAAAAATAGTTGATGTGTCTATTTTATGCCGAAATATTTCTAATATACCATTTTTTCAAATCATCTTTAGCAATTATTTTCCAATCCACGACACTGCGAATTATTACTACCTTTTCTTTTTGCTGTATCTTTTTCTTCTTTTGTTTTTTTGACAAATGCTGTACCCGCTTTTTCTAAAGTGAAAGAAATTGCACAATGATATTGAATTATTGACGCTGTCACCTTCATTTCCCGGATCCCATAAACAAAAAACATTTTTGCAAAACACTATTTTATGTTAATACAGTTTAATTTTTTTTTAATGATTTAGGCAAATATAAATGAATTTGTCATTTATATAAAAGTGAATATCCTATGAAATATGAATAAGGAAGATTAATTTGTATTCTCATTTGAATTCTTACCAATTATCTCTACAAATTCGTGATAACCTACTCAATTTAAAACCTTAAACCCCTCACGATTATTGCATAATCATTCACATTTTTGCATAAACCCTAACACCGTAATATTGTAGTGGTACAATTAAAATTCAGAGAATAATACTTACATTACACAATAATACCATTTATTTTCGTAGAGTAAACAAGTAAACACAGAACACTCTCTTCAACAACAACAAAAAATTATACATAATGCGCGTGCGCGCACACACATAAATCTAGTTACGATAATAATCCAAACTACGAATTTATACATTTTCAAGTTTCTCTAGTAGAAGAGAATCTTGGCAAGACGTACAAAGTTGAATGCTGTGTAAACAAGAAAAGCAATTCCAACCAACGTAGAACTTGCTCTCCAAGCATCTCTAAAATACACCAACCATAATGCAGCCATAGTACGGTTCCAAATATTCTGATAATGCTTATTAAGCTCATTAATAATCTCATAATAACAAGTTGAATTCACCACAACATGTTTACAAAGACCATTAACAAGCATTGCCACTTCTTTATCACTTCCCATTTCATGCACAATCACTTCCTTCTCGACCAACAAATCAACATCAACTTGTGTATGTATAAGAGAATCAACAAGTGAAACATAATTGCATATATAAGGTTGCTCTTGATACTGACATTGCTCTAGGGCAATGAGGTTCCTTAAAACACATTCTGTCGTGTGATCAACCTTCAATTGCGGAATCCTTAGACGCGCTTTGAAATGGTTCAAACATGAAAATGAAGGTAAACAACCTAAGCAGAGAAAATAACTTAGAAATGGTTTCTTCTCAAATGTTATGTCTAGTAATCTTCTCCCCACAACTTTCTCAAAACTCACACCAGAATCCATTAATTTTGTTACTGTTCTTGGGAAAATATGAGAACAATCACTCTTTCCTAAATCAGCTGGAAGGTAAAAAAACCTTATCAGATCAGTGAAATGTTTAGGACCTTGAAAACTATGGTTACTGCTCATAGATTTATCAGAATGTTTTTTCTTGGAAACTGAATTACCACTACCAACATCACCAATTACCCCACTCACATAATAATATTTCTTTGTCTGATTCTTATCCAAAACAAACTTCGTTTCAAGTGATGACGATTTCTGAGTGTCGTAGAATGCAAAATACTCAAGTGCAAGATCAAGAAAATCTTCATGATCTGGTTTTTTGTCGTCGTTAGGGACGACAGTTTTGTAAAGATCCATCAATACAAAAAAAGGTATCTGATTTTCCAACAAAATCAAGTCCCTTGTGATGCTTTTGCTGAGCCAAGCTTGTGTTAGAATGTAATCATCACTATGTTTCCATCTAAATGACTTGGATTGCTTGTATTCATGTTCATGTTTTGATGTATCCGATTTCCATGAACTGTTTCTCAACAAAAGTTCCATGATGAAAACAGCATCCAACAAAATTGTTTCCACAAATTTTTCTTTGCTTATGTTGGGAAATTTCTCTGCATAACATTTTCTTATTTCTTGTTCTTTGTTTTCAAGATAGAGTTTGTAGCTCTTGATCATGGATTGTTGATTGAACTGAGATAGACGCTCATAGAAGAAATGGAAATACCTTTTTTTGTGTTGTTGCATTGGTTGAAGTTCTTTATTTCCAAGGTGAATTGGACCAATTGAGATAAGTTGAGGAGTGTAAGCTTCTTCTTTCACTTTTCGGAGATTGTGAGGAACCTTGTAGATGCTACAATCTGCTAAACTTAACTCTTCTAGAACTCCAATGTCAATGATGTGTTTCAGTTTCACCATTTCATAGTCAGTTTCAGATAAAGCAGCAGCAGAAGTATTAGCATGTGCCATAATATTATTTTTCCCTGTGACATGTGAGGATCATTTTGAGCAACCAGAACACTTTAATTAATACTTGTATCATATCAATATAGATGGTTATTTGTGTCGTGTATATTTACCAATTGATTACATTTTAGTTAGGGGTGTACACTAGTTGAGTCGACCGAACTCATTTATCTTAGGAACCCAAGTCGATGACACCTTTTCTCACTTAACGCAATGAATTTTACGAGCATCTTCACTCCTCGAAGAAAAAAGTTAAATAAAGATGGGAATGTTTTGAAAGGTAGGAAAAGATGTGATTATCTTCTCAATTATGTGTAAGTGAATGTATTGGGATGATATCTTAGGTCGGCTGGGCATAATTTTTGATTCCACTATTTTATCACGCTTACGAAAATAGTTCTCCTTGAACTTTTTGGTCCCTCAATTATTGATTAATTATGTTGCAATTATGGTTTCAACTTAGACTTTTAGCTTATATAAACGGTGGCCTGGATTTTGAATATGAAGAAAAAATACCGTTCTTTGGGTCAAAATTTACTACTTTTTTAGGGTGAAAACCAACATTTTGGTGACAAAAATACGAATTCGAGCAAAAATGACAACAAATGAGATAACCTAGAGACCAAACGTTTGATTTAGAAAGGGAAACTACTTTTGTGAACATGATAAAATAGGGTGGACCAAAAATACAATTAAGCTTATTTTTTATTATCATTAAACATTATTATCCTTATCTATCTTATAATTCAAAAATCTTATTTTTTTTCTTCCTAAAATATTATATCTATCTCATTACAACTCTCAACCACTTTAAAATACTTCCTCCGATCTCAAATGTAAGGAAATTTTCAATTTTTAGGTTCATTCAATAAATAATGTATGTGGTCTATAATATGGACTACATACATTATTTATTGAATGAACCTAAAAAATGAAAATTTCCTTACATTTGAGACCGGAGGAAGTATGTCTAACTATATTTAAAATACCCTCTAAATCAATTATATAAAGAAAAAAGAAGATAGCCAATTAACTTTTGTGACCACAATATAGTTTTTTGGAGTCTGATGCGGCCGTTGCACCGTCTACATTGCAATTTGCGATATGGTTTTATTTTTAGAAAATCGCTAACTAGTAATTATGGGACACTAGTTAAAAAAAATTCAAATATAATATAAATATATTAGAATTTGTGTAGTCAAAATTTTAAAAGTGTTAAAAATTATGTTTTCAATGCACATTTTTTTTTCCTTAACTAGTATAATGTGGATACTAGTGGGCAGCAAGACCCTTGTTTTTATCAATCACACCATAACTACGGGCATATGAAGAGATTTTTAAATCCTTCATGACTTGGTAATTTGGTATCATATGAAACAATGAATCAATGATGAGTTTCCCAAATGGCCTAAAGTGAACGATCACATGCATTTGTAGAACTTACTAATCAATAGAATATATAAATGGACACAATTATATATAAGGTCATACTTTAACTCCAGGTAGTGTATAATAAGTGAATACAACAACTAATAGTGTTTGATTTTGTATCATAAAATCTTCTAATCATCATGGTATAATTTTGATATTTTTTAAGCGCAAAATCAATGATGCATGTACATATATTACGCTAAAGAAAACTTGCTAATGACAAAAACATATGTAAGGGCAAGAAATTATTAGTAGACTAAAATGAAAAACCAAAATAGAATAAGAATTGAAAAACAAGAAGAGAAATGAACATAGATTCTGAACCTGTTGGTTGGTAGATAGGAATTTAGTGAGCTTCTCTTGAGCAATAGTTGTCACCAGGTATACTATGCTTGTGTACAATGAATTTATGTGCTTTTATTGTTGCTAAAAGACTCAATGAGTGTTGACTGATGTTAAGTCTTCATACACTGCCATTTAACTTTAATAATGTAGTGCTGCTTTCCAAACCAAATATATCTTAGTACTTTTGAAGCTGCTAAAGTTTGTCTAATTTTTTTGATTAGTTGTTTTCAAATAATATTTTTTTTATTAGTATTTCTTATTGTATTATGTAGTTAAGATTGTTCTTAAATGGTTAAATATGTTTTTGGTCTCTATAAATATACCAACTTTTCATTCACTACTAGAAAAAACAAAATTAGCGAGGGAAATTAGTGACGGAAAAAATGAAATTCCTCACAAATTCCTTGGTCGCAAAATTTAGTGACGGAATTAGAGAGATATTTCACGTTTCCCCTCACTAAATATCCCTCACTAATTTTTGTTTTTTTAGTAGTGATTTTAGTCCCTCTAAAAATTTCCTTCAACTTTTAGTCCCCCAAAAATTTTCCATCTTCACTTTTAGTCCCTATTTTAAAGTAAATTCATGTGTAGAATTCATATTTTTGAATAAAATTTTGCAGAAAAACTCACAATATTATAATAGTCTCTCCCCAAAAAAATTAGAATTTTTTAACAAACCATGAATTTAATATGAATTTTTTATATTTTTTACGGTTAAAAATTCATATTAAATTTAGATTTTGTTAAAAAATTCTAATTTTTTTAGGAAATATTTTTATAATATTCTACATATTTCTGTATAATTTCATTAAAAAAAAAAATACTAATTTAACTTTAAAATAGGGACCAAAAGTAGCGATTGAAAATTTTATAGGGACTAAAAGTTGAAAGAAAATTTTAGAGGGACTAAAAAGAAAAGTTGGTATATTTATAGGGACCAAAAACATATTTAACCATATATATTATTAAGTAAATAAATTGAAAATATAAATTTTATTCATGGATCCATTTATGATTTTAAAGCATGAAGGACAAAACGGTCTTTAAGTATTTTTTTTCTTGAATTAAGTGAAAGTAAAACATAAACTTTATAAACTTCAAGTGTCATGTCTGGTGGTTAAAAGACAAACGTTGAATTTGAAAGATCCCGAATTTAAGTCCCCGTTAATCTCCTTAAATGAAGGATATGCAAATATTTTTGTGTGTGTTTTTTGAAATAGAATTTTTCTCTATCTTAAACTGAAACATCGTCTTCTAGCTTATCCTAAAATTTTTTTTATAAAATAATAAATAAATTAGTTATACTATTTTAATGCACTTATTATGAATAATTTTTTTACGTAAATATCTATTATTTTGAAGGATGAATATAAACCTGATTATTAGCTTTGGTTTTTGAATCACGCTTTCTCCTTTCCATAAGCCAATAAAGTAATAAAGTTTGCTATGCCCGTCAAAACATAAAAAGTTTGATATGTTACATGACAGTTGTATAGTCAATAATAATTAAGAGATAATTGATGAACAAATATTATCTGTACTATCCCTAGCAAGTGTACTAGTTTGTCGGTAAGTAGTAGGGTTGGCAATGAACCGAACCAACTCGAAAATAGTTCGAGACTCGATTCGCTAATTGATTCGTTGAACTTGGTTCATGAACCAAATGAGTCAAACTTGAGTTGAAAATTAAGCTCGTTAAATAAATGAGTTGAACTTGAGCTAAATATGGTTCGACTCGTTTGGTTCATGAGCCAGCTCGATGTGTGTGTGTGTGCACATATATATATATATATATATGAGTTTTGCTAGAAGACACATTTTATGAAGGTGTCTTTTAGCAAAGTTATAACTAAAAAGTGAAAATCACACTTTTAGATGTGGATTGCTAAAAGACACATTCATGGGTGGCTTCTAGCAAAACCCTATATATATATATATATATTACGTTTTTTATATAATAAAATAAACTTGAAAGTTATCCTTCCATATATCACGTTTGCATTAGTGAGGCTTGCAAAGAAAAAAAGCAACTTGAAAACTACATTTAGACCCACATCGGATGCGTTAGGCATAGTATGTAGCAAAAGTGTATATAAAATAGCATCATGTTACATGCTTAAGCGTAGAGTGGTATTGGGAAGTATTGGAAATGAGTGTGTTAGTTGTTATTATGCTAATTAAAATCAAGGTTAACTTTTTCCTTGAATTTGTCTCTCTTAAAACCCTTGATGCCTAGTAGTTTTTTTTTGGTTCATTTGATTCGAGTTATCGAGCCGAACCGAGTTGTTCGCGAGTTTGAATCAAGTTGAATTCGAGCCAAAATAAAAGTTCGTGACAAACTTGAGCCGAGTTTCGAGCCGATTCAATTCTTAACGAGTCGAGTCGAACCCAAGTTCGACTCGGTTCGACTCATTTCCAACTCTAGTAAGTAGTAATATCTTCTGCGAAGGAGTTTGTATCTACTAGCAAGCGTACTAGATTTCCTAGCTTCAACTAAACTATCACGAATTTGATTAGGTTATGAATGGTGGTTTTGCTCGTGACAAATTATCGGTTGAATGACCTTAACAGAGAAAGATAGAAATCAATTAGGTTATGGCAGTAGCGATCATAATGAATTTCCTTTCATGCTCACGATTCAAGGCTTATAGCCCGCGACGTGAGTTAGGCAGTAGTTGACTCAATGGTTTCTTTGCACTTTGCTCCATTTCTTCTCATTATAATGTTTGTAATGACTATGCTCCAAGTTTAATCAAGCATAAACCTATAAAAAAACATAGCACAATTACAAAGTTGTCTAATTCGGATGGATTTCCATGGCTCTGGGATTCTTCTCATTTTAATGTTTTTCATGACTTTTTAAAAGAATTTTAAACCAAAACTACCTATTTTACTGCAAAAGTGATGCTATTTGATGACTAAAAACCTATATTATTTATTGTCATCAATAATCTTGTGCGCTTACACACTGTAAATTTGATCTTATGACCCTACACAAATAGCTCAATAATTATTTGCTTTCGTATATCTGATGAGGTGGGATGAGATTATATGGATACGTCATATTACATAAATTGTATTTTTCTATGGAAAGAAGGAACATCCCTTGCTCTGGAGCATTTATTAGCTCAATAATTATCATCACCTCTTCCTTCACTCTCCATATTATGTTTGTTCACATGAGGTATGGAATTATTGTGAAGTAGCATGAGAGCACATACTCACTTAGAAATCTAGCCCTATATATATTATGTACTAATGTTTAATAAACATTAAAAAAAAATTATATAATTGTCTCGCTAATATTTAACAAATGTCTCTTTTTTTAAGTTGAGCTATCATTGATGAAAAGTAAGTGCATCTGTGCCTGAAAAATCTGTTTCCACTAATTGTAGACACAATTGCATGTTTTGTTTTTATTCATTTTCTGCAATCTCACCCTATTTATGCCCCACACTGAGTGCAATTATTTGCAGATAATTAGAAAAGATTTTTAATTTTTGATATCCATCCACCTTTCTTCCTTTTCTATTTTGAATTCGTCTCTCTTTATTTTGTTACGTTCCATCAATCTGCCAATAATTCAATTTACATATAACATTTTCTGCTTCTATTATCCTTTATTGATGACAACGAAGACAACGAGAAACAACGAAGACAAAATCTAACATGTCTAGACATATAAATCTCACTTATATAATGAAACATGAGTGGTGGAAGTTCTCTAGTGTGATTGCTCCTACTCTGGAATGTTTGTATTCATTATTCTAAGTATAAAAGAATGATACAATATTGTTTTCTATTACAAATCTGAATTGTACAAGGATATAAATATACTTCACAACTGTACAAGAATCTCATTTGATCGAGATTAATGTCAATACTGGTGTTGATCTTATTATATGCTAGTTGAAGGAATTACAAAACATATTTGAATTGTTGATCTTATTGTTTTCTTGGCATGACTCATAGTTAAAAGTGAATTTTTCCATCGGTTAAAGTTTTGTTGTACGACACTTAACATTTGATCATTTAATATGTTTTAAAATGAATTTGTATTTTGAATTAATTTTATCGTGTGGGTATCAATTCCAACAAATTTCTCCTAGTTTTTTTAGGGAAAAATTCTCCTAGTTAAAATCGAAAAATGTAGAATATCTTGTAAAATTTATGTGTTGTGGGGTTGGATAATGAAGTGTGTAGATATGGAGAAAAAAAAATACTAACTTTTTTATGCAGAAATGGTTGGGATCAGAAAGCGTGTTCCACGTGATATCGTCCCACTTCGTGCCCTATCTACTACTGGCACATTATTTCTAATCTAAAGGAACCATGTGCATTGATTAATTAACTAATTTTAATATCGAAAAGAAGAAAAAAAACTAAATGATCGTGATAGTTGTAAAAAGAAAAAATAAACTCACATGGTAAAAACTTCTTTATTTTAAAGGAACATGGTAAGAAACATAGTGACCACTAATTTATTTTTTTTATTAACCAAGTTGTTTGAGCTCTAATGGCAATAAGCTCCTTCCAAAGATGTATCCGAAGAATACTTGGTTCGATTCCCAGAAAGAACAACGTTTGGCCGATGCAAAAGCAAAAAAAATAGTTTTTTTATTTACTAAAACTTTTTTTTGTACAATATTTACTATAACTATTTGTGGTAAGTGATGACTAGTTTTATTTCACTTTTAAATATAATAATAGTATTTCTTTGTAAATGGAAGAAACAAAACACTTCAATTTCTTGTGACCTTTACCAAAACTATTATTTTTTCCTTTTTTTTTTGCTGGATTTGATATTCAGTAATGGGGTTGGGGTGTGCTTGCAAATTTTGATCTGCTGCAGCTTCTATGATTAGAAGTCTGAGGGGTCATAGTATCAGATGTAATTATAAAGATAACCAAATTTGTTATATGTAATTTCAGACTGATTTAATTTGAATAATTTTATATTGTCATTTATATATCTAGTATCAAAAATTGTATTTCTCTATTTCATAACAAAATGAAGCATATATTCAATGATATTTTACTTTTGAAATTTGATATTTTGATTAAACTTCAACCCCACAACTTAGCTTTGATATCAAATTTATTTAGTCATTAAAAATAACATTGTACCTCTCCTTGAAAATAACATGTCAATGCTATCCTAGTTTTGGAAGTGGTACATTTTAGAGATTTATTTTGTTACGATTGCTGACAACATAGTGATACACGTTATTTTCAAAGACTAAAGTGATTATTTACTCGTTACCTGATACCTTGAAAACCAAACACTTTTGTATATGAAAATCAATTATACTTCTAAAAACGCTTGTTTCCACTCAAAATTATATCCAAACATGTTCCAACTTACATCTCATATATATTTTTCAGTGAGAAGTTCAAGGGCATGAAAAATTGATTTTTTCATCGTTAGCCAGGACATTAAATTCTATCACCAAAATTTCATACGATTTAATCACCAGCATTTGTACTATGCAGTACTTTCACTAAGAAATATATTCATACTAATTGTGAATGTTAACTTGTATGTCCAATGATCATGTTTACATGACATAACATAACATATAACTCCAGAAACTAATAACATAATTCATGAAAAATAATAAGACAACTACTTCAAACGAAATACACCAATAACTCTAAGAAAATTGACAGCAGCAAATAAGAAAATAGCAATTCCCACAACAGTTGAACTGATTCTCCAAGGATCACGAAAATACACTGACCTTAACATTCCCATATAATGTTTCCACCAGTTATTATAATGTTCATTCATTTCCTTGATGATCTTTTCATAACAATTTGATGTCACCACAACATATTTGCAAAGACCATTAACCAATGTTGCCAATTCTGCATGACTTCCAAGTTCATGGCTAATGATTTCTGTGTCAACCAACAACTCAACATCTTCATGTGTATGAATCAAAGAATCAATTAAAGAAACATAGTTGCATATGAAAGGTTGGTCTGAATAGTGACATTGTTCGAACGCGATTAGGTTCCTAAGAACACATTCTGTTGCTTGGTCTACATTCAAATGCGGGATTTGTAACTTAGATTCGACAAATTTAAAACATGGTACACAACCTAAGCACAAAAACCAGTTCAAAATCGGTGTCTTCTTAAACTTTAAGTCACAATAGCTTATACCTTGAACTTTGTCGAAACTAATACCTGCTTCACTCAACTTTGTAGCTGTTCTTAGCACATATTCTGATCTAAAAGGTGTGAAACTTTTTGATGGATTCACATCCTTTACTTGAATTTCTCTTGGAAGATAAGTATATCTAATCAAGTCAGTGAAATGGTTGCAAGGTTTGCAATTTTGAGTCAACTCCAATTTTTGACTTGTTAACTTTTGAGGATAATAATCTTCAAAGTAGTTAAAAGCAAGATCAATAAAACTTTTCTTATTGCTATTGCAACCATTCTTTTCACTTAATAACACCCCTTTGTGTAATTCCTCCAAAACAAACATAGGAATTTGATTTTCAAGCAGCAACAAATCCCTTTGTGTCATTTTGTAAATCCATGATGTTGTAAACATGTAATCATTTTTCTGTTCAGATTCATTATCTTTTCTCAAAAAAAGTTCCATTATGAAAACTGAGTCTAACAAAATCATTTCCAAAAACTTATCATCCTTGCAAAGTTCTTGTTTGGAATAACAATTAACAATATTTTCTCTGTTTTCTTCAAGAAAAGCTTTATATTGTACCAAAGCTAAAGTTTCTTTCTTTGATAAACGTTTCCAAAATGCATGAAAGTACCTTTGTTTCTGTTTCTCTTGATTTAGTTCTGGATTGTGACTATGAAAAGGACCTATTGAGATAAACTTTGGTGTAAAAGCATCTTCATTCAACTTCAAGAGATGGTGAGGAACCTTGTAAATGCAACATTGTTCATGTAACATAGGTTCAATGATTTCTGGAATGTTGATTATGTGTTGAATCTGTGGTATAGTTTCAGAACCCATAGTAACACAAATTTCTCTTCCGTTTTTTTACCTATAGCAATCAAATTAAACATAATAATTAGCAATATATTATATTGTAGTAACACAGATTAAAATAGCATGCAAATGTAGAAAAATATATATAAAGAAGTTCAACAAAAATGATACATAACTAAAAAAGAAGCTCCAACAAAATTACTAGCAATATATTACCTTCATGCAAGATTTCACAGCTAAAAAATAAAATAAAGAAGCTCAACAAAAATAACAGAGAACTAAAAAAGATTAGGTTAAACTTTGAAGGATGAGATATATCTCAATCATCTAAAAATAAATATATCTCTTGAAAACTCATAAGGTAAGAGTTACACGGAACTTACAAGTCTTGAAAGAAAGTGAAAAACAGAGAAGAAATCCAAATGCAAAAAACAACTAAAAAATTTGTTAGGTTTTGAGAGTAACAAGAGTTGTTGGTGGTAATAAATAATTACCTAGAATGGTTTATGGTTACATGAGTTTGAAAGGGACCAAACCTACCTATTTCATATAGAATAAATATGTTACATTGATATTTGTGTAATGTGATATGAATGAATTTTGATTTTGATTCTCTCTTTGTCTGTTTGTGCTCTCTGCTTATGCATGTGCTGCTATGACATTGTTTTTTATTTTTATTTGGAAATTGGAATCACAAATTTTGTGAAATTAATTTTATAAAGGGATTTTTTATCTTTTAAAAACAACTTGGTCATGCGATATTTTTTTTAATTTCTTTTTTTATTGGTCTCAAGATTTTAAGGGAAGATGTTATAACGGTGACAAAGCTCTACATAAGTGTTTTATTATATTTGATTGTGGTAAGTGATTTGGTTGTGACAATATTTTGATGTAGAGTGCATATTTGAATTTAGATCACCATATTACCCCTTCTTATACGAGGTTATTTGAGCATGTATTTGTTTATGGTCATAGACCAATTAGTTAAAACAAAATTATATGATGTGTTGCAATGTAATTAATTAGATGTATGAATAAAATATTTATTAATCATTCGCATGTAGTAATTAATTAATAATAGAATTCTTACAAATAAATTTGGCACAAATTTTAACAAAATCACCAAATAGATTTGTAACGAATTAATTAGACGGCATTGTTAAGTTGATTGATAGTATCAGTGGCGGATAGGGATGGCAATACGGGCCAGCCCGCCCCATTTAGGTGGGGCGGGGCGGGCCAACTTGAGGGGGTGGGCTCAAACTCACAACCCGCCCCGTTTAAAGGCGGACTAGCGGGCTGGCCCGTCTATTTTTAAAATTTTTTTTTGTCGACTGTTATTAACAAATACACAGCTATTATAAAAACAATAATAGTAAAAAAAGACTAAAGTGAATCAGAGCAAACAGACTCAGATCGAGAGTAGAGAGCGAAAGAGAGAGAGGACGGGTTTGAGTCAGGGACGAAAGTTTTATAATGCAGTGGTGGTGAATCAGTTTTTTTTCTAGAGGTAGTGGACTAGTGGTGAATCAGTTATCACTTATCAGAGAGAGTGGGAAAATTGAGGTTGGGTTGAGTATCATTTGGGTCAATTGTTTATGGGATGTATAAATTTAAAATTCAATCACTAATAGTAAAAAAAAGAAAGTTAATAAGCTCGCCCCACCCCGCTATGACCCGCTTTTTTAGCGGGCTTAACAGGGGCGGGCCAACTAGAGAGATGGGCTCAAAATCTCACCCCCAACCCGCCTAAAATGGTGGGTTAAACGGGCTGGCCCGACAAGCCGGACCTGTTTTGCCACCCATAGTGGCGGAGTTGTGTGTGAGGGGATGCACCTGCATCCCCTGGTTTTTTAAATTTCCACCCAATAATATGGGTTGTTTATAAATTTGCACATCCTTGTATTCATGGACCTCCTAAGACTCTCACATCAAACTTTGTTGACACACTCTACTTTTTAGGTCTTAAACATTGATGTTGTTGTTATATATGACAGTCATACCTTGTTGCTTTTACATGTTGACTTTGTTATTTTTATTTGTAATTTGTAATGTAACTACAATTTTTTAATTAATATAGGTAATTGGTGTTTCATTGTGAAGTTTTTTTTCCAACAAAACGTAAAAAGAACCCAGGGAATTAACTAGACTCGAATAACCACAACTAGAAAAAGCAAAATTAGGGAGGAAAATTAGTGACGAAAAAAATAAAATTCATCACAAATTACTTGGTCGCAACATTTAGTGACGAAATTATAGAGGAATTTCACGTTTTCTCACTGATTTTTGTTTTTTAGTAGTAAACTTATTTGTAATCCTTAATTAATTAACTAAGCCACATTACCATTTAGCTGCTTGTTAAATTCAATCCTATAAAATTTATAGGGTTAACTAAGTTTTTTCGTTTTTAAAAATATTGTGAATTTTGATTTTAGTTTCTAAAAAAAATAAAACAAATGTTTTTTGTTTCATTTTTTGTTTCTAATAGAATAATTTTGACACGTCTTTGACATTTCTTGAGTATAAAATGGACATATATATATGTTACAACAAAATTTGGTAAGACGCTAGACATATATCTTCACACATAGAGACATAATTGAAGTTTTAAAATTTTGCATCCCCTAAACCAGGGTCCTGGCTACGCCACTGGATAGTATGTTGGATAGTTCTGGACAATATAATATGAGTTTTGGAGGAGATTATTTCGAAGGGAAAGGCAAAATGAATGGCCCCACCAATATCATACAATATTTTTGTAAGGTTGCAGATGGACATTTGACAACAACGGTGAAGGTGTTGGGGTCATCCGAAGTGGTCCTTTATAATGAAAATATTATGAAAGTTTTGGGGGTTAAATACTCGTACATATCACCTCCCTCCATGTTGATACCATTTTTTTTAAGTTCCCTTAGTCGATGATGTTGATATTGTTCTCAAGTGCATTAAATCATTTCCCAAAAGTATATCGTGTGGTAGAGATGATTTGTGGGTCCAACACCTCTTAAATGCGTTGTGTGAAAAAGGTTATGTTGTGCCAAGAGATCTTTCATGTGTTATCACTTTAGTGGTTAACATATGGTTAGAAGGAAGATGCCCAATGAGTTTAGTAGAGTTTGTCGCGGACGCACCTTTGACATTGATATTAAAGCCTGGTGGTGGGATACATCATATTGCAATAGATACTTTGGAGGTGTCTAGTACCCTAGGTTGCTATGAAAGGAGTCGACTAAATATCTCAATGAATTTCAATTTGATATTAGGGTATCAGGTGGTGCAAAGGCCATTTTGCATAGTATCAATAGGGTGCTAGCTAACGACATGGAGATGGTTCTTTATCTATGCTTACAGTAGATTTCTAGAATGCTTTTAACTTGGTAGACACGTCGGTATTGCTGCATGAGGTGAGTGTGAGATGCTCGTATATTTCTTTATGGGTTTAGTCTCTTTATGGTCAGACAGTGAGTTTATTCATTTGAGATGGACACATTATGTCAGCCACTAGAGTGCAACAAGGCAACCTGTTCTGGCCACTCCTTTTTGCTCTTGTGTTACATCCTCTTATACATCAAATTAGAGGCATTTACAAGATTCTTCTTCATGCTTGATATCTTGATGATGAGACTATTGTAGGAGATTCGGGTGGGATGGCTAGAGCAATAAACATAATTCAAGAGTTTGGGTCAAGGTTAGGTTTTGAATTGAATATTTGAACAACTAAAATATTTTGGCCTTCATGTGATGGAAATAAGCAACGTGAATGTTGTCTCCTTTAGACATTAGGAGGCTGACATTGGGGGTGAAATTGCTCGGAAGGGCTGTGAGTCGAGATCAAGGTTTTATCCAAGGAATGACGATGAAGATAGCTTCCAGAACTGTTGAGTAAATGCATCTTCGTCCACAGCTAAGTGATCCTTAGAGTGAGCTTCTTTTGCTTCGATCATCCATGGGTATCGCCAAACTTTTATTTTGCCTAATGATGTCCAACCGATTTACATAGGGGGCTATGGTGTTTGATAAAGATTTAAGAGGGTTGGTTGAATACATTGTTGTTGGTGGAGGTCCCTTCTTTGGCTACCTTCAATGTAGGGTGGCTTCTTTACCTATTAGGGCTGGGTATATAATCGACAATTAGCTTCCTCATACAACTTTTGTGACTTATAGGGCCTAATCTAGGGTGCTTACAGATCATATATTGAGAGACATTGGGATAAGCGGTATGGACTCTGATTTTGACCATGCTTTGGATGGTCTTTATGTTATGATTCTTGATTTTAACTTTAGCAGTTTTACTAGCAATGACATTGTCCCTCCTAAGCACAACATGTTTTGGTGAGTGTCCTTTTTAGTATAGATGTTAAGGATATGTAAGTGAAGTTTGACATGACCACGAGAGAGAAAATAGTTTTGGTTGTTTGCGAACAAAACATGCCAAAAATTTTCTTTTAGCTATCCATATTGATGGCTTATGCCAACAAATATCATCAATAGAGTATCGTATTATCCTCGTATTTTGTCTTATGATTTCATTATTTCCTATTGATGAGGTGTGACCTATTTGCCCTAAAGCGTGTTTGGATACCTTTGGGGAGCATGTAGTTCACTATAAGGAGCTTCCCGAATTCAAGTATCGTCGTGACTTTGTTAGAGATGTCTTTTTTTATATATTTAGGCAGGCGGGGGTATCTGTGAAGAATGAGACATATGTGAACTTTTTACTGACCCATAAGAAGGAAGATCGTCACTTAGTTGAGAAAGTCTTTTAGTGTACGGGTGGGTAGGAAGAAAGCATCTATGTGTGGACTTGACTAGAGTATCCCCGCTTGGGTGATTATGGACCAGAGCTTTTACTGTGAGACATGCAACCTTGAAAACTGATTCAAGCAAATTGGTCAAACATGGGAAAACGTGTTCTAACAATATTGGCTTCTTAGCACTAGAGTTATTAACCTTCTATCAAGGGTTTAAAAGGTTATGCATAACAATATTGTATCTATTGACGTTGTATTTAAAAGGATTGGTTTTGCCATAAAAAAAAATGTGGTGCAGCTTTTTGCACGCTTGTCTTTCATTTATGTATAAGTTACTATGTTAATTATAGAAAATAACCGAGCCATTTGCCCATTTCACACATATTAAGAAAAATATATAAATAAATGAGAGAGAAAAATGGTTTTAAATTCTCTTGTTAAGTAATGGTGCATTCTCCGCTATCATAAATGCAAAGTGGAATATATTGAATTATGAGTAATGAAAGTAGTATTAATTAGAGTTATAAGGGGGAAAAAGTAATTAATATTGTATTAAAAAGTGAAATGGCTCGGTTATTTTGGGACATTTTTTCGCAAATGGCTATGTTATTATGGGACGGATGGAATATCTTTTATTTTATTTTGATTTTATTTATAATAAATACTCTCTCTGTCCCATAATAATTGAGTCTTTTGTAAAAAAATATTGTCCTGAAGTAACTGAGTCATTTCACTTTTCAATACAATATTAATTACTTTTTTCTAATTATAACTCTAATTAATATTACTTTCATCATTACCAATTCGATATATTCGACTTTGCATTTATGATAGTGGAAAATGCACCAATACATAACAAAAACACTTAAAATTATTTTCCTAGCTTCTTCATTTATACATTTTCCCTTAATTTGTGTGAAATGGGCAAATAACTTAGTTAATCTAAGATGAGAGGAGTATTAAATTGTTTCCGGTTATTTGCCGTCTCTCATTTGATTTTATACCACCGTTTTGTTCTTCTTTGCGGCTAACACAAAATCAAATTTGGTTCTCTCAATAAAACTAAAATTCAAGTAGGATACAACTTCATAAATCAATTATCAATACTATTAATCATGGAAATATCCAGGTCTTCAGATCACCCGATCCATTTTATATGGGACTTTTATTTGTAAAATAAACTAATTTATAGTGTTATATATGTAAGAACATGTATTTGTAATTACTCAAAGAAAAGGTATTATTTGTCCTAAATATATCTTCTTCTTTTTCTGAAAGAATGTCCTAAATATATCTGAAATGCCCTAAATATATCATGAAATAAAAAATATCAACTTTATAAACATATATCGGGTCAGTCTCATCTTATCATTCACAATTGCCACTTGCTATTTTATTCTGCACCTTTCCACTACAACAATTACTATATGACAAATAATTTAATTCATTCACTTCAAATTGCTTATTATTTACTCCATTTCAAAATGAATATGTAGCTTAAAGTTCTATCTTCCATGCATATTAGAAAATACCATAGAAGAAAACAATCAAACATAAAATATAAAAAAAAATGTTAGAATTAATTTTAACCCTTTAATAATGAAATCAAACATAAAGTGTTCTTCTTCTTTTCTTTTTTTTTAATAAAATAAAGCAAGTGCACTACGACGTACATGTCAAACAACATTCCGTACTGTATTATTTTGTCTCCATCTTTGTTGTTGGAATCTCTCATCCATTATTCAACTTGGACTTGGAAGGTGTGGTCCTCGTGGCTTTCTTCCAACCTTCTGGCCCTAGCCAGAGACATATGAAATTTTCGGATACACTTGGATGACATAGTGATTGATGATATTGATCAACCACAATGTCACAAGTCTACAAAAACCAAAAAATCTTGTGGAAAAAAGAAAAGAAAGACACTTTAACATTGTGGTTGATCAATACTACCAACTACAATGTCACTCAAGTGTTACCTAAAATTTTCACGTTGTTTGGCAATCACCATGAAATTTGTGAGACATAAAGTGAATCCTCACCTTTCAATTAATTTTTTTATTCTTTCAGAAAAAGAAAAAAAAAATTCCAATAATTTTATTTTAAAATTAAGTTTTTTTTATCCATCTACTTCATTTTTTTCTAACTTTTGATCTCCACCGGCCATTCCATCTTTGGTCAACTTTGATGACTTATCAAAATCACCAATAATATGGCAAAGCACATGTGCACATGTATAAAATTTTGTGACTTGTTTTTTTTTTTGACTTGTTAACATGTGATTTACCTCGTCATTAATGATTATTCAATATGTTCACATATCATTAATGTTGACCTCAAAATTGCTTGAACATTAAAAGTCATAGGGGCACATGTTAAGGAATTTAAAATGAATAATTTTGTATTGGAAAACATGATAAATTAACTTTTAAGAAGTTGATTGCACGACTTTTGATACGTATATCTCTATAATGAGTTCTTAACATGTGTCCTTGAGAGCACAAGTTAACATTTGCCAAAATTGAAATGGAGGGACAAAAAATCTTAATTTTAAAATAAAGGTACCCAAATTTTAGAAAAATGAAAATAGAGTACCAAAATTACATGTAAGACATTTATTTGTCATTCGTAAGATTGAACTCATGATTATTATGTAAGGAGCTCAAAAAATTTATCTCTTAAGTCAATATATTGTTGGTGCAACGAAGGTTATATATATTAAGAGTTTGTCTAACATGTGCAATATTGCACATGTTAAGGTAACTAAAAGTAATATCTTTTCATTGAAAACCAACAATTATTGATTAAAAGTTACATATTTAATATAAAAAACATAAGTTCCAAGTCAAAGTTACTACTTTAAACTTCTTATCATGTGCAAATTTGCAAATGATAGAAAAACCCTTATATTATTTATTTTTCAAAACAACGAAGGTTATATCCATCCTTATGTTTATAGCACTATATCTTTTGAATTTTCACAATAAATAAATAAAAAATCTAAACATTAACTCATTTATTTATATTATTTTTTATAGAACAATTATTTATTTATTTAAATACTATCAAACACACTTATTTTTCGTCTTTACTTCTACTCTGTCTGTCTCATATTAGGTGTTCCATTTGAGTTTTACATGGGTATTAATGAAATGATTAATAGTGTTGATTTTGATAATAAAATTTTTGTAATTTACTAAAACACTCTTATTCATTATAGTTAGTGGAGTAGTTATAAATGATTGAAATACAATAAATAGAGATAAACTTGGAATAAAATTCTCAACTTTATATTCCAAGGAAATAAATGTTGTATTTGTATTATAAAAAAGACAAACAATCTGAGACAAACAAAAATAGTAAAGATGACACATATTTTAAAACAGATGGAGTATTCATTATTACTCCCTTCGATCTTGAATGTAAGAAACAAAAAAAAATCACACATATTAAAAAAGTTGATTGACTACATTTAAATCATGATAAAAAATTATGCATTTTCAATTTTTCCCTTATCTTGGAATTATACATTTAAGTCATCAATGTGACAAGGGCAAAATTCCAAGACTTAAATGTATAATTCTAAGACAAGGGAAAACGTGGAAATGTATAATTTTTTATCATGATTTAAATGTAGTCAATCAATTTTCTTAATATGTGTGCTTTTTTCTTTCTTTCTTACATTCAAGACCGGAGGAAGTAATAATCAATACTACATTTGTTTTAAAATATGTGTCATCTTTACTATTCCTTCCATCCCCATATCTAAGCACCCTTTTATTAGATGCAAAGGGTGCTTACATATATTGATGGAGAGAGTATTTTTGTTTGTCCCCAATCGTTTGTCCTTTTCACAATATAAATACAACATTTTTTTTACACTAATATACTTCTATTTATTGCATTTCAATCATCTATAACTACTCCACTAACTATAATTAATAAGAGTGTTTTAGTAAATGATACATATTTTATCATTGAAATCAATATTATTAATCATTTTATTAATATCCGTAAAAACTCAAATAGAACACCTAATATGAGACGAAGGGAGTAAAATTGTCAATAAGTTTTAGAAATTATACATAGATTGATGATGAAAAAAATGCTTTTAATCTTGTTTTCAAGGTGAATCCCCATCTCCTCAACTCTTGAAAATTGGTTTCTCTCAAGCCTTGAACATGCCTTCTAAACATATAGAGATCTAAAAGTACAATAATAGACACACACCTGGTGCATGACACATGCGCCTCGCACGTGCTCCAATTGATTCACGCAAGGTGAAAGCTTTCCCTATCCTTATTTGTGTATATGAGATACTTGAAAGAGGCATTCTTGAATGATATTGAGACAAATTTACCAACGATTCTGCAATCACCAAAGAACCAAAGAAGAATTACTAAAAACTTGAATAGTCAAAGAGGAGTCACATTCAAGCCAAAGATTCCCTCAACCTTTCCCAGAGACAAATTCTATGACATATATAACACCTTCAATTTTAGCTGGAAAAGCATTAGCGATTCCCAAGGACTTAGAAAACCCACCAAGATCTCTAAATATTGAGTACTCCACAAGCTGAAAGTTTGTGACAATCTATACATGCTCCATCAATGTATTTAACCCATGGTACTACTTAAAATTGACTTTCAATTATAACTATAACCCAAATCAAAATAAAATAGTAGAATTACAATATTAAGAAACTCACGAGAACCTCAGACAATTTTACACCAACATCATTTATGATTCATCATTTCTCCAAAGGTAGTAAACTGCTGTTTTAATTTTTAAAGTCCCACATAATGCTATAAATAAAGGTTTTCTACATTAGTAGTATGTTTTAAAGTCTCTGATTTCATTTTTGGTACAAAAAGAGGCCTAAAAGATTAAAACGAAAATTACTAGGTATGTAGGCCTTGAAAATGTCCTCCAACATAATATTCTTGAGCTCGCTAGAAGGGGCCTCTAAAAAAATTTGAGGGCTACCATACAATGTGAAACTAAATTCACCCCTTTTACGGTAAAAGAAGGTGTTAGAGATTGCAATGAAGGCAACTCAAAAGGTATATTTAGGCGGCTAGAGGCCACTACAAGAAAATTTTGTTATTACCCAAGGTCAAAAGTCGTTAGTAAGTGCAAAAGGTTGTGGGTAATCTTAGTTACCCAACGCTTATCGAGGGCCAACGATAACTATAACTATAATTCCTAACTATCATTGTTAGACGTTGCCAACGACCATAACTATAATTCCTATCAGTCACACCATGTGTAATTCGTGGCTAATTATTCTTTTAGCAACAAATTATTGGTCCCACATTACCAACGATTATATATCACCAATAGTTTACCCACGACCAAGACCTGTGAAAGGTATGTGATTGTTGAGTTATTTTACACATGTTTAAGCCTTCAATAATCTAAAGTAAAAAATATATAACTGATATATATTATAATTATGAAGATTATGCATTGTGTGATAACTCTCAAAGGTTGAATGACACAAGAAGTCAACTAAAACAAAATGTAATAATTGTATTATATAATACATACATCTCTAGTTCATTCTAATACATTCTAACAAGGAATTCTTTTGACAATTTTCACAAATGTGAAGATACATCTCTAGTTCATTCTAATAAGGAGTTGAATATTTTACGCGTACCATGTGCTATGGTATGAATCTCTAGACCTTCATTCTAACAAGGAGTTGAATATTACGTGTATCACATGCTCTGTCATGCAAAGTCCATTCCCTTTAGCAACATTTTATCTAACATTATATGCTTATTGGATCTCAAGTTGTGTCAACATTTGCTAAAACCTACTAGACAACAATTATATCAGTGCCCTAACAAAACAAGAATTTTTTAGAGTATTAAAATTTTCCTTTTCTTTCATTGTAGTAATTGAAATGTCCTAAAACTAATTTTTAATTAAGTTAAATCAACACTCTGAAAATTGTTTTGAACCATTAAATTACTACAAGAATATGACTAACCATTCAAATATTATCTAAAGTTTAATAATTCACACATACTTTTAGTAATAAATCAAATAGTGTGTCAATTGTTTCCATGAAATATGATATCATTAGATCATTTTCTAAAATTCAACAAATCTAAAAATTCATCTTTTTGAAAGAAATCATTATAAAATTCGTTCTATGTTTTAAGACATTTTAATGGTTCTAAGTTTGAATAGGTGTGGCAGTGACTACTATCGTTATCATGATTATAGGGAGAAAATAATGATTAAGTTTTTTTTTTTTTTTTGGCATGTACGAATAATAATTAAGATGATAGGAAATGATCAATACATACTGTGATTGTTGATGCGCAAAGCAACAATTCTCCCCCCTTCAAAAGAGTGACCGTCATACTTGCATCAATTGCCTGTCTACCATTCATGGTTAGCATCCATCCTAATCTTAGACATCACAGTAGTTAGTGTCCATTTTGAAGGTAAATAAGATATTATAACATGATCGAATTATGGCAATAAAGTACGATTGAAACGAGTGAATTTAGGGTAAGATAACATGATATGATGGCATAATTATAGGTGATCATAATATAATATAATCATTTCATATAGGCTCAAACTGAAAGAGATGAGAATGAATTTTGAGGGCTGAAGTTGAAAAGCTTTATGGTGAAGTTACTACATATAAGAAGGCCATAAACTTCACGCAAGGTTTGTGGAATCCCAACTACCGTTGGTCAGTTGTCCCATGATGAGCAACAACTAAGATTGGAGAATGCTCCCTTAAGATATGATATGGGGTATCTCTTTTCTCAAGGGATTATTCTCAACCCTCATCATGGGACATTTGATCAATGGTAGCTAGATGTCCATAAAAGTTGCATGAAGTACATATAACCTTCTTGTATGTATTCACCTCACCTTGAAGCTTTTCAATCTAAACCCTAACAAATTCATTCTCTTCTCGTTGATTTTGAGCGCAGATGTGAAATGATTATGTTATATTAGGATCACATATAATCATGAGAATAAAAATATAACGTCATGATCGAATTATGGAAAACATACTAGAAGAACAAATGTACATGTAATTTTTGATATAAAAAATTCAAAGTACAATTGTCGTGATGGAGAAGGGAGGGACATTGAGGGTAAGGTGTGATTGCATTATAGAGTGTTGCTTTGAATATATAGATGTAGACTCATGCTAATGACTTGTCTATGCATTTGTTAGGTCATGATTTCATTTAGGTTTTCATTCATTTCACAAGCATAGTCAGCAAACTCCTTTTCTTTCAAGGTAACCAATTAATAACACATATAATTATTTTTCCTTTTATTGGTGTGAAAAAAACAATATGATTATATTCTTTTATTTTCGGTGTGAACAAAACAATATAATTATTTTTCCTTATTTTTGGTGTGAACCAAACAATATAACTATGTTTCCTTAATTTATATTATAGTCTAATTTTTTTTTTATCTTTGACCATATCTATGTATTCTTTGAGGATAATAACAAGGTAAACTTCTGTCACAAGTCGTGGCTCAACTGATAAATTTTTTAAAATTGTTACATTGGGCTTCATGATCGGTATTCGAATTCCAACATCTCCATATGAGTGTTTTAGTTACAAATGATTATTATTATTTCGTCTATCTAAAAAAACAAAAACAAAAATAGAACCTCTCGTAAAAAATAAGAAATAAAAAAGTGGAACCTGTGTTAACTGAGTACAGTATATGATTAAAATAGGTAGACCATATTTAATATCACAATTCTTAGATGTAATTTTCATCCATTAGGAAATAGTCATAAACTAGGTACAAACATTAAGGTGGTAGTTAGGCCCATATCTGAAACAAATTGAATGACGATATTACTGCCGGAACAAATAGGTGAATCAACGACGATGGACTCAGAGATCCATTCCAACGCAGTATCTAACAAAGATGTATCAACTCATTGATGATCCCTCCATTAATTATTTAATTTCATGGAACAAAGATTACACAAAACTTGATGGTTAGGCGGCAAAGGGGGCGACAATTGTGAAGAAAGCGTTTAATTAGAAACAAATTTATAAAATTATCATTTAGTTAATCTATTCTACTCAAGTTAATCAGAACCAGGTCAAATTTAAAGGTATGACGAGGGTCAAACCAATGGTAATTAAATAATTTTTTTATTAAGTTTTAATATCTTATACCAAGCAAAATATAAATATCAAACTAAAAACTATAATTTTATAATATTAAAACTCAAAGTTATAACTTATTTGAATCTATTGTTCCTAAAAGAAGAAGAAGAGACTTCTTTTTAATTGTAATTCAAATTCATTGTAGGTTCTATTATTTTAATTTGTTAAAAGGCCAAATAAACTTTATAAAAAAAGAAGCAAATATGATTTGTACAAGCTCTTTTAAACAAATGGATTGGTAACAATATGCGTAAAACTAACACAAGATAATACTTAAAATTGGCTTCCAATTAGAACTATAACCCAAATCAGAATAAAATAGTAGAATTACAATTAGGGGTGGGAACAGGTCAGCCGTCCGACAGGGGCCTACGGCCTAGCCTATTTAAAGTCTAGCTCGGCCTACCTCGTTTATTAATTAGGACAGGCTCAAGCTTTTTATAAGGTCTATTTAATTAAATAGGCCTATTTAATTAAATAGGTCAGGCTAAGGCTTAGAAAAATCCTATTAAGCCCGTCAGGCCGGCCTATTAAGCTTTTTATATATAATATATCTTTCATTATTGATATTATTGAAGTTTTTTCTTCATAAACTCAAGCATTCATATGATTGGTTATTTAGTAGCAGATATATTGGTGTGATTAGACCTTCGTAAGATTTCATTATTTAGTAGCACACATATTTGTATGCTTTAGGCCTTCATAAGTTTTGGCCTATTTAGTAGTAGGCTTACATGTGTTGCAAGGTCTTACTGTAAAATAGGTTTTCAGGCTTCATCGGACTTTTAAAAAGGCCAGGCCAGACCTCGAGAATGAGCTATGACGGGTAATAGGTCAGGCTCAGGCCTATAATTTTTGAAGTAGGTCAGGCTTAGGCCTTACAAAGTCCGGCCCGACCTAACCCATTTTCATCCCTAATTACAATCGTAAGAAACTCGCGAGAACCCTCAAACAAGTTTACACCGACATCGCTTATGTTTCAACATTTCTCCTAAGGCAGTAAGCTGATAAAGCTAAGAGTATCCTCATTTCTCCAACATAATACTCTCGAGCTCCCTGGGAGGGACCTCTAAAATAATGGACGAAAAGTAATTTCAGGTTAGGCTGAATACGACTAACAAATATGCAATTATGCTGTCTTCTTATCATGTATGGTTGATTTGAACCTGTCAAGGAATTTAAAGAGAGCATTAGTGGATGATTTTTTTTACTCTAAACAATGTATCTCGTAACGATAAATATTTAATGCCTCTCGTAGTAAGTAATAAATATTTAAAATTCAAAAAAATGTGAAATTTGCTGGAAATAGCTTCTTTTTTTTACAATTTTTCTAAAAAAGTGGTCCAAGATGTGAAATTTACTAAACTCGTGCTACAAAGCGAACTCATTGCTTCTTATAAGTCCCAAGCTTCCGCCCCACGAGGTTGTGCTAGTTCTAGGAACCGAGAAGTCTTTACGATTACAAATTCACCTTTCTCGTCTCGCAAAACACATCCCATCATTATACTTATGTTGCTCCGTAAAGATTAATGTGTCAACGTTGCATTATAGAGCGCACCTATTTCCAATTTATGCCACTAACGTTGTTGCTCGGGCCTGAAGATATTGTGTCCTCGCCACAACCATGAACTGTTTCATATCGCTCGCCACGACCAAATTTAAAACTCCTGAATCGATGAATACATGCTCACTTTGAAATGATTGACCAACAAAGATACATCACCTGTTCCAATGTTAATCCCTTATTGCATGCGAATAACTTTGTCTTCAAATCTACCAAGATTCCTACACTTCCAAATTATCCAAAATGGATAGTTAAAGCATGCAAAATCAAAGCAAATTTAAGAAGAAAAAAACCAAATAATGCTCTCCTATCTTGTGCTCGTGGGACGCAAAAATAACATCAATAAAAAAAAAAAATCAATCCAGCATTTCAACATTTAAATCATATTCCATAAAAAATCTGAAAAACATGGTAATATTGAATAAATTAAACCTTCAACACATTAATTATCAAATAGTAAAACCTAAAGATGCTCTTATTATTTTTTAACCTGTAAGTTCAGCTGACCAACCAATATAAATTTGGAAGTAAACATATGACTTTCTCCCCTATATTATTTGGTAAAAACAGATCGCAGTTATGCAGACTGGCCCACCATATCATCACTCACCTATGAAAAAATGTGAGCAGGTTTGCACAACAGTGCATGCAATGAGGCAAGTGCAACAATCAATTTTCAAACTATAATTCTTTGACCATAATTATTCAAGGAAAAGCTGATTGCAAACCAAAAAAAAATGTTATTTTCTTTGGAGTAGTTATATATGTACAACTCTCTGGTACAACTTCTATGACAACTTTGATTTTCTCTCATTTGATTGGTCAAAAATAATAGAGAAAAAAAGGAAGAGAGAGAATAAGAAGATAATATAAGTATGAGAGAGAAAGTTGTCAAAAAGTTATTAGAAAATGGTTGCACAAATTTTTTTTTTTTTCTTTGTAAGAAACATGATTTTGGTAGGTTTGATTAATTTGCATCACGGTTAAGTTTTGTCTCCAAATTATGAGTTACATTAGAAGTGATAAAAATATTACACTGATTTTATTATAGGTTGAAAATATTACACTGATTTTACGATAAAGTGATTTTAGATAAAAAAAAATCTAGGGTTAAATATGATTTTGGTCACTATAAATATATCAACTTCAGATGTGTCGATATAAATAGTGACTCATTTTTCAAAATATCTTCGCACACGTGCACAAGAAAATTATGTAACCACTTACTCGAAATCTCACTTATAGGATTGTTTTAGTCCCTCTAAAATTTTCCTTCAACTTTTAGTCCGAATAAAACTTTCAATCACTACTTTTGGTCCCTATTTTTAAGTAAATTTTTATATTTTTTAAATAAAATGTGTAGAATATTGTAAAAATCGCTCTCAAAAAATTTAGACTTTTTTAGCAAAACATGAATTAAATATGAATTTTTATAAAAATTCATATTTGATTCATGTTTTGTTAAAAAATTCTAATTTTATTGGGAGAGATTCTTATAATATTATGAATTTTTCTGAAAAAATTTATTCAAAAATCTGAATTCTACATATAAGTTCACTTATAAAGGAGGGATAAAAAATGAAGATGGAAAACTTTTGAAGGATTAAAAGTTGAAGAAATTTTTTAGAAGGACTAAAACAAAAAGTTAACATATTTATAGAGGAGAAAAACATATTTTACCAAAAAATCTAAACACAAATTACTTAAACTGGATTTAATTCTAATCAAAGTAATTGTCTAAAATCCCTTTTATTGAAAATTACATTTTGTCATATGATTCAAAACTAATTTATTTTTAAGAACGATTCAAAACTAGACTAAATAAATATGAATAGAAGGCAAACAAAAAATATTTTGCGTCGTTAAGCCTTTTTTGATGTCAAAATTAGTCTTCGTAAACACAACATTCATGGACATATAAGTGACATGACATTGATATCCATGACCTATTAAACTCCGTGTAGAAGGTCAACAACCTCTTATGTTAAGAAGCCAAAAGTTTCAAAAGCAAATAGTGTAAAAATATGTTGACTGTCAGAACACACTTTCTCATGTTTGACTACTTTGCTTGATGCAACTTTTAGGGATTTCTATCATACTGTAAAAGCCCTAACCGCAAATCCCATAAATGATGAAACACTCATAATATATTGAATCATAATTTTTTTTTTAAGATAATGTACTTTTATGCGGTAATTCAAATTTTTCTAAGTAAATTCAATTGTTGGATGAGAAGTTTGGAGAATTTTTAAAATGGATGGATTTTACGAAGTAATATTGTTTGAACGTAAATTTAAAAAGTTCAAATAATACCTAAAAATTTAAAATTTATTCTTAACTCTAAAGAATGTGAATCCTAAATTGGTCTTTTATAATTCCTTTAAACTTTGCAAATATATTTTGCAAATTAGTTCTGATAAATGTTCAGAAAATTGCAAATTGGTCTCTGGACTTATTGAAATTTCGTAAAAATAGTTCAATAAAGTTTGAGTGAAGTTTTTTATTACTCTATTCGAATAATTTGTTTTAGAAATTAAAGAAATTATATTAAAACATTTGAATTATTTAGAAATCTAGTTTCTTTAATAATTCTGCAGTATATTAATTGTACCCAATGGTGTGTAAATTTAGGAACCATCAAGGCGGGTGTATTCTGCTCCTTCTCTTTATACTCCACCAATAATTATACTGACTCGTGAGGCTATTAATTTCTTCACAGTATTTTGTACGTCCGTATATTTACTGCTTGCAAGTTGCGTAGTACAAATAAAAACAACAGTGAGACTTTATAATCCTTTAAAAAAAAACAGTAAGACTTCATATTATAGTTTAATCGGTTCAAAATTACTATAAAATATAGTTAAATAAAAAAATATATTGTTTTGCAACTAACAGTTCTAAATTTACACACCATCGGGAAGCGAGGAGGCCCATTCTTTAGGAAGTGCAAACAGTTCAACTGAGTTGAATCTCTCAAAGTGATGAACCTCAAGAAAAAAGAGTATGACTTGATATCCACTCCCACTCAAAGAAGAAGAAAAACATGTTTCATGTTTCTATTTCAAGTAAAAAAACATGTTCCTTAGTAAAAATAATTAAATTTTGATTTCAGTGGCTAGCAATCATAATACAGATGTTATTTTCAATTTAAATAGAAGATTGCTCTTTTATAAAAACTGTATTTTTTTTATTAGGGGTCTTTTTTACTATGAGAGTCGAGCCTCTGATTTCATAGAAACGACTCTGATCATGGGGACATAATAAATGTTCTTTCCGTCCCATATAAGATAACCTATTTAAAAATGTGCACTATTGACCTGACATACTTTGAAAATATTTTTCTATTAATATACAAAGACAAATAATTTCATATAAGATGTTGGGTTCGTCTCGATAATTATTTTTCAAAATATTAAATTTTCATAATTTTTTAATAGATAATTAAAGATATTAAAGATAAAAATATGTATTGATGTGTTTGACAGAGTCAATTGTATAACTAACGTAGGATGGAGGGAGTACATTATTACTCCAACAAAAAATTACTACATTTTTCAAGAATTCTAGTATTACTAATATCCACTGTGTTTTATTAATTATTACATTTTAATTTCTTTGACTTTTCTAAGTTTCGCTTAGTACTACTTCTATAAAGCATACCCCTAAAGTGAAAGGATTAAAAGAAGATAGTTTAGAACTTTGAGAGCCAGGAGCTTGGAACTTGAAGTTGTTGGAGGAATCATACTTTCAGGTTCTATTCAGTAATTTGTTAATGGTTGTTTGATTCTTGTTGAGTCACTAGACTTCACTGTAAACTTATGCTATGCTTTTTTTTTCTCATTTTTGTTTCTGCTTGTATAGTGAAATGTATTTAGTCCTGCAATACTTTTGTCCTACTTTCTAATTTTTATAGTTGGTATTTATCTTTTTATTCTTGCTATGCTTATGTACTACAATTTTTTACTATCGTTTAGTGAAATATCTCTAATCCTTTAAAATATCTCCTAAATCTGTAATATAAAAGACAAAGTAACATACAAAGTAATTTGTGTGATCATGGTCTGCACATGAAGGTGGGCAGACTATTTGTATATATCCAAGTATTTTATTGTTACTTTATTTTGAAAGAAGCATATATGCACCAATGATATATCTTTTAACTGGATTTATTTTTTTTGATGTTTACTTATATGACCTTTGAAAATAATTGTTGTCTGTTAAAACGAGTTATTGATGAGTAAGTTAGGTAAAAGTATTGTAACTTTGAAGTTCATATCTCTCTGCACTGTTAAGTGTGGTAAAGAATTTTTTTTTTAGCAAAAAATAAATAAATAAAATGTTTCATAATTTTTTGAGCAAAAAAAAATATTTTGTAACATATTTTTTAGCAAAAAAAATGTGGTAAAGAAACGTGTTTCATAATTTTTTGGTAAAATTGTAGCACTCACTTTTTTTAGACATGTATAAATGACATATGCACCACTTATTTTAAATATAGAAGAAAATTGTGTGTAATTCAAGTATTCCTGGTGAACATGAGTGCAATATCTCCTAAATAATCAAAGTTTTTGAGCTTATTTACTGATTTATCTACTTATAAAGCCATTTGCGAGACTTTTTTAGAGTTTCTGGAAACAAGTTTCGACATGTCGATGAACTGTAGTCAGATGATTTTCATAAGCTTTTTAAGGTAACATATGAAAACAACGTATAGCTTATATAAAACCAGTTTAACTTGATATTGTATTTTGTTATAAAAATAACTTATATATAACACTTGTAAGATAAATGCTTAATTAAGCTATTTATCCAACAGTGTCTTACTCTGCTGGTTGATCTACAGGAAAAGAAGATTTCATGGGATCTTCTGTTGAAGATCATATCCAACAAATAATTAACATTCCAGAAAATATTGAGCCTTCCCATTGGCCTCAATGTTGTATCTACAAAGTTCCTGCTACTCTTTTGAAGGTGAAAGAGGAGGCTTATACACCTCTACTCATATCTATTGGACCTATCCACCATAACAACAAAAGACTTGGGGAAATGCAAGAGTACAAACATAGATATTTCCATTACTTTTGGAATCGTCTAGACAAAAAAAGTGATTTCATGAACTACAAAGCTTTCCTTCAACAAGAAGAGCAAAAGATACGCCGATGTTACCAAAAGAAATTCACAGATATCAACAATGAGAAATTGGTTGACATGATACTATTGGATTCTGTGTTCATCATGGAGTTGTTTCTAAGAGAAAACAAAAAATGGGAGCACAAAGATGATTATATAATAACTCAACTTTGTGTAAGTAAAAGTATCCAACGTGATTTGTTGCTTCTTGAGAATCAACTTCCAATTTATGTGTTGGAAAAACTATATGACACAATTGTTCCAAGCAATGTCAAAAAACACAATTGGTTTCTCAAGCTTGCACATGAGTATTTTGCATCTTGTTACCCGCATCACAAGGAATCTTCAGAACGAAAGTTTGAGGCAAAGAAGTGGGAGAAATCACGTCATTTCACTGATTTGATTAGATGTTCTTATCTCCCTATGAAACTAAATAACCAGTATAATGATTTTCACAAAGAATGTTTGATGGTAAGGACTGCAACAAAGTTGAATGAAGCTGGTATAAGCTTTGAGAAGGTTCATAACAGATCCTTACTTGACATAAAGTTTGAGAAAAAACCTTTGTTGAGTTGGTTTCTTTGTTTAGGTTGTTTACCGTGTTGCAAGTGCTTCAAAGCTAGATTTCTATTCCCACAGTTAAAAGTAGATCACGCGACCGAATGTGTTTTGAGGAACCTAATCGCTTTTGAGCAGTGTCACTATCCTGATGAGCCATACATTTGCAATTATGTTTCTTTGATTGATTCTCTTATTCACACCGAAGAAGACGCGGAGTTGCTAGTTGAGAAAGAAGCAATTGTGCACGAACTGGGAAGCCACGAGGAATTAACGAGCCTTGTTAACAATCTATGCAAACATGTTGTGACAAATTCGTCGTGTTATTACCAACTCATGGAAGATCTTAATGAACACTACAACAGTGAGTGGAAAAGGGCTATGGGTACATTAAGGTGGGTTTATTTTCGTGATCCTTGGAGAAGCAGTTCTACCATAATTGGGATAGCTGTTCTAATATTCACTATCTTTAACTTTCGTCGCGTTGTTGGTCTAATGTTTTAGTTATTTGAAAATTATATGTATTGAATAACTTTTTTCTAATGTGTTAGAATGAAGGTTAAATTACACAAGAAGTCCATTAAGTTATTTAATTGTAATAAATTAGTTTTAAGTTCTTTTCATACCTCTTAGGTCTTTACACTCCTATAATATAGGTTATTTCCGGTTTTCCCCCTGTAAAATATTTTTTTTGATTTACCCCCTGTAAAATATTTTTGTTTTGATTTACCCCCTAATAGGCCAAACAAAAACCAATTTTATTTTATTTTTTCAAGAATTTTTCGTTTTTG
>Ga0228710_1001748_pt1 | contig 33229 bp, 32 predicted proteins | sample MedpolnodulmetaG_FD_177995 | JGI IMG/M metagenome (GOLD analysis project Ga0228710, IMG submission 177995) | Root nodule microbial communities from Medicago polymorpha collected in Santa Monica, California, United States - pink nodules | ecosystem: Host-associated > Plants > Roots > Nodule... | reverse complement strand
TACTAAGGATTAATTAACTAATTTTAGTATTACATAAAATTATAATTATAGTGTTTATAATGTGCGGGCATGGGGTGGGCTGGGCACTAGAGTGCCCGTACCCGCGCCCATACCCGTTCAAATTTGCGGGTAATTACCCAAGCTCGAGCCCATACCCAAAAATGCAGGTATTTACCCGCCCATTGAGGGTATTTTTTGCGGGTGCCCATTGGGTTTGGGTCTAATTGCCATCCCTTTAGCTAATTGACTTATTCAAATATGTCAACAAGGAAAGCATAAAAGCTTCAATTCTGCAAGAGTCTAAATGAACAAACTAAAACAGTATGAACAACTCTTGAATGAAAGCTAAAAAGGAGAAAGACATTGATGTAGTAACACCTAGACCAATGTTATTTATAACCCCTAAGTGAAAATTGATGCATTGGGAAGAAAAGTACTAAACCCTAGGATAGCGTGAGCGTCCTTTCTTCTTTAAGAAATCAGGGATCTCAAACAAACTACCATCATCAGAGAACGAGGAAGGTCGCCGATTGAAACTGATAGTTGTATCTCCCTGACTGAGCTGATTAGTCTGTGTTTAGAACATGAACCAGAATTATGAGTATGAATGACATGGATGGACAGGGAAAGCGAGGGAGATTTGAATTATACCTGTAGTGGCTTCTCTTCATCTTCCTCTTGACGCTTGAATCCAGTTGCAATTAATGTGATGCTTACCTATATGAAATCAAATGACATGTCTCACCATGTTGATCATATTCCATATGGATTTAATTCATTCATACCGACAATGTAAATCTTTTTTACAATGTCAATTAATCAAAATCATTAGATCATTATAAATGATTGACTTTTTAATCATAACTACTTTAAAATCAAATATATTGGTTGTAATTTGTTGTCAGTTTAAAACTTTATAGAATAACAGTGTATCAAAATTAAACTGATTATATATTCAAATGAAGTTTGAAAAGTATTCAACCCCAAATACCAGCTAAACAAAATATAACCGGAGAAGTTCACATTAGAAGATTTGAACATGATCAAGTATTTAATTTTTCCCTTTGGTCCTTTTCTCTGAGTATTACTTGGGTCTTGTCGTCCAAAGAGTGATAAAAGGACATTCTCTGTTGCTTTGAGGACTAAATATTCGAGGTAGTAGTTATGTTCATGTCCAGAGATCAAATCATTTCGATGTCATTTAGCTCATTAACCGAGCTACCTACTGATCTTTATACACTTGTACAAACAATTTAAAGTGAAACCATTTCAAATGATTTACGAATTTCTTATGGTTAGAACATGTCAATTGCTAAACACTGTTTTAACTAGGAATGATTGCCTGGTATCTTCTTCTCCTAGGGATGCACGGAAATGTTGTAAATTGCACAGTTCATAAACGGGGGGATAGTGGCATATCATGCATGAGTGCATGACTTCTTATGATTAATGTCATAGATTACATTCAGTAAAAAAAAAAAATAATAATGTTAAAGAGTACATAGTTTAACTTACTTGACCAGTAAGTGAAGGATCTATTACTGCTCCAAAAATTAAATTAGCACTAGGGTCCACGAGGTCGTAGATAACTTCTGCAGCAGCATTTACCTGTAAATGATTCTATTAAAAACCATTGCATACAAAACGGGTATCATTCATAGCAAGCCTGCATGACCATGATGAGTTTAATAGACAGCAGATCATGAATCACTACACCTCAAACAAGTATTAGCTCCAACAGAAATTGAAGTTTGCAAAACGCTTCACAGAAAAGTAAAACTATGGAAATGTAGTCTTTTCAATAACAAATTTATTAGAATCGATCTCTCAAATTGATATCATATCCACAAAAAATTCATACTAATTGCAATATAAAATATGCAAGACATTATTCCAATGGAATCGTGACTATAAGTATATCGTGCAATGCACACATATTATTTGCAAAAATATAACAAATTTTAAAAGATTATGATAAAAAATATATAATGCAGATGATTTAAAAATCATATTTTTGGAAAAATCTAAAAATTAGCCTAATTAGTACATATTGATTTCAACAACAATTTGCAAAAATACTAATGCCATTTTAATATTTATTTAGATATATCCTATTATATTTAATCCTGATTGAAGAAAATTAAGAATCTATTAAAGAAATCAAGGAAAGGAAAAACCTCCTTAAATTGAATAATTAATTAGAAGAAAAATTTAATTTTAATTTGATTTAAAAGCTTATCACATGCCAGAATATGAAAAGGAAACCTGGCTTCATGAGAAGAGTATATAGTATTTTGAAAATGAAGATTCAAATTTAATAGATAAGGGTGGATATAGGACCCCCTAGCAACTTCCCATAGTACCAAGACGATTCAAATTTTAAAGGAACGGGAAAAAAAAGCTAAAAACAACAACAAAGAGATGGAAAAAAAAATAACAGCATGGGCACAGTAGAAACATATACATGGCAAAGATTATTAAAGCATACGATCACCCTCACCTCAAACAAAGTTAGATCACTCCCACCAGTTATGTTCCACACAATTCCAGTAGCCCTCTCTATACCAATATCTAGTAAAGGAGACTGAATAGCATTTAACGCAGCATCTCTTGCCCTTGTTTTCCCTTGAACACACAAAAAATGTCATAAGATAAATTCCAATAATATATAAAGTTCAAAAGTTAAAATGCACTCATAATCCTGAACAAACAATGGCAGAAGAGTGCCTTAAATTAGACTTAAATATTAATTTTTTTTTGGTGTTAACCCTCCAGTTCCTAGGGGAAGAGGGCCCTAGTAATCCGGAGTTCAGCCGGGAGGTGAGTAAAGTCTGGCCCAGAATTGTTCCACTACACTTTAATATTAGAATAATGAAAAACAAAAGGCGGTGTAGAATTGGTAAAAATTGAAGTGTAAACAGCACTGAATCATTTTCAGTTTCCATACATACCAGTAGCAGTTCCTATCCCCATCAGTGAAGAACCAGCATTGGCCATTATAGCTCGAATATCAGCAAAATCTACATTTACCATCCCAGGGATCTGCACTCAGTAAGTAAAATCAATGAGCATTATTGATTTTACTTGTTACAGAAAGAAAATGCATGAACAACAGGAATGCAAAGATCATTAGCAATTTCATACTGTAATAATATCAGATATGCCACGAACGCCCTGTCGAAGAATATCATCAGCAAGATTGAATGCTTCCGTTACAGGGGTAGATTGAGAAACTGCAGTTAATAGTTTGTCATTTGGAATAACTATTAGAGTATCAACGTTATCTCTTAAAGCTGTAATTCCTTCCTGTGCTTGAATGGATCGCTTTCGCCCTTCAAATGAAAAAGGGGTGGTGACAATCCCAACAGTCAGTATACCCATTGACTTTGCAACACCAGCAATGATCGGAGCACCACCAGTGCCAGTTCCACCACCCATTCCAGCCTGCAAAAGTTCATTTTAATTTTCAAGTTTAGAAAAATGTACAAAACAATTTAAAAGAATCGCAAGCACGTCAGTTCCAAATTTCGAAAAAATTAGGGTCCGTTTACTTCTCATTTTTCTTGTTTTTATTTTCACTCCTACTAATAAACACAAGATAATATAGATTCAATACTCACCCTCATCATTTTCTTTTATAATTTTTTAAAATAGATCTAGCATTTTCAAAAACTTTCAAAATGGCAAAACATAGTTTTCATTGTTTCTAAAAATGCATTCTTTCTAACTTTCCTTCCATCTTTTCTCTATCATAATAGTTCCCTACACGAGTCTTTCATCTACTTGCTAACAATTTAAAATGAACATATATTTTAAAAAATGAAAACTGAATATTTTCTGAAAGAAAACAGGGTCTTACATTCTTAAAGATACTATAAATATCTAGAACTGTTGATCCCTTGTCTTAAAAGGAAACTAATTATCAAAAAGCAGAATAGTAAATGACTCTACATTATTTGATAAATTTCCTCCTACACTACTAAAAGAAACACCACAAATGACCAAATTTGTATTCGATATCAGAGTGCACTAAGATTAACTTATGATCATAATAACAAACTTTTATTAAGAATTTCTATTTGCATTGACTACCTTGTCCCTACTGTACAACGAGGTATTGCCTAACATAGCATAAAGCACTCATAAGTGTTCAATAGCAGTTATCAGTAGTTCAATCAAGGCTGTCAGCGTTGTCGACGGCAGATCGCAGTTCAAATTTTGCCATGCAGTAGGACTACCGGGCTGTAGGCTATAGCCGTTATTTGACACTTTGTACTAAATTGCGTATTACGGAACAATAGCCGTTTGTTAAAATTTCTGTTACATTGTAGTGTTGTAGCTACAATCTGACATCATTGGGCCGCGCTTCTAGCTAAAAGAGCTCTAGTGAGAGAGGACATCTAAGATATAAATTAAGTCAATGTTTGGGGGAGTTGGTCCCTAACACATATACTAATATTTGTAAATCATGTAGAATGGTGTAACATATAGACCAATAATTACTAAGAAAGCTCTTAATGTAAAATATAATTCACTGTGCAGAAATTATAATTAAAGAAAAGTAGTTGAACATACTGTAACAAAGACCATATCAGCTCCATAAACTGCCTCTTCAATTGATTCTCTACTTTCTTTCGCAGCATTCATTCCAGTCTCAGGGTTACCACCAGCTCCAAGACCTCGCGTAAGCTCAAGACCAATTTGCAGCCGGTTCTCAGGAAACACAGGCGACATCCTCATAGCTTGTACATCTGTATTAACAATCCAAAACTCAACTCCATGCATTGAACTCTCTATCATACGATTCACCGCGTTAGATCCACCACCTCCCACACCAATAACTTTAATCTTTGCCTGATTGTAATTACTCTGACTAGATATATCCCCTAAGCTCTCAGATAAATCCTCACCCAAACTAGAACTACCCTTTCTTGGAATATTCACTGAGCTACTTGCTTCACCTCTAAGCATCGAAACCTCGGGATGCAGGTGTAAAAAAGGGTCTTGGCTATGATATGAACTACCATTATTGGAATTAGTTGAACACTTAACTTGAACTAAACCTAACTTTCTCTCACTACCTAAAAATCCAATTTTTCTATCAAAACTTTTCATGAAATTAACTCTCATAGGAAATTTTCTTCCTCTAACAACATTAAACACCCCTGCTGAATTTATAGCATTAGAATGTGCAAAATTTGTTGACACACAAGTCACCATTTTGAACTTCAAAATTGGGATATGTAAGTCAATATATGGATAAAATTTAGGGACCCAAAAGATTCAAACTTTCCATGTGCCCAGAAAATTTTCTTCCAAAACCTGTTCATTTAAGCAAAAATAAAAAGTGCCCATTAACGTTAAACTATCATTAAGTCACTAATAACAAAAGGGTTATACACAAAAAATGAAATTGGTGAAATACCAAATAGTTGGTAATTCAGTAAATTGCTTTGATATGAAGAGTAGTTTCAGAAAATTGTAGTGATGAAAAACAGAGTAAACAACATTGTAGAGAATGAGAAAGTAATTGGTTAGAGAAAAAGAAACCTGAGAAGTTGTGGGAAGCATTTGATTGGAAAACTACAAAGGGTTTTACAGTTAGCACGACCACCTTTGCTCATTGTTCATTTTATTTTCCCCTATCCTGATAATTTATTTTAATTGAAGATTTGTATTTTTAATTTTTATACTCTCTACGACCCGTTTTAAATGACATAATTTTAAAATATGTATTATTCATATAACATACTATATTTTTCTACTGATATATAAAGACAAAATATAGCATTTAAGACGTTGTTGGATCCGTCTTGATGAATATTTTCTAAATATCAAATTTTCATAATTTTTTTTAATAGATTATTAAAGATATTTAAGTTCAAAATTATGCATCGGCATACGTAACATAGTCCACTAGGTCACATAATATGGGACGAAGGGAGTATAAAAGTTGATTTTTTTTAACAAGTAAAAATGAAATTAAATTAAAAACAAACAAATCCTTAGCAGAGGTGTGTCAAAAAGAAGCTTTAAAGTTCAATACAAAAGAACACAATATAAGGTAAAATTAACTAACACTCAAATAATCAAATGGGCGTTGCCACTTGCCATAATAGCCTACAACTAAGTTACCAACCTTTGTCTTCAGTCACCAAAGAGAAATATGTTTAACCTTATATAACTGGTGGGAAATAGTTTTTCCCTCATGATTAAAAATCTTGTCATTTCTTTCATTCCAAATGGCCCAAAAAGAAGTAAACCAAAATAAATGTATAAAAGAGCGTCGCGCTTTAGAGCAACTTGTCAAATGAGCATAATGAACAAAGTGCTTTGTAATAGAATAGGGGTCAACCGATGAGAAACCCAACCAATCACGAACCAGATTCCAAAGAGAGCCAACCTATTACGAATAAGATATCAACCAAAAACTGAAACCTTCAAAGGAACATCCTTATGTCAAATCAAATCTGAAATTATGGAAGGACATTACGCTTGCGAGCTAGTGAGAAAAAGGTAAGCACCGCAGACAAAGTAAACATCGTACCGGTCCAACTGCCACACTCACTTATCATTAGCGCCAACCTGCAAATGCACATTAGAAAGAAAAATCGAGCCCTCCCCAACCAACTCCTCCTCCCGCGCCAACAAACGACGTTGCCACTTCCAAACCTCGCCCTATTCTCCCAACCTAAAGCACTTATGGCTGCCACCGACACCCATTTATCCTCCGACAAATCAAACAATCATCTAAATCTATCACACATCAGAATATCCCTCAACCGCCTATTCGTCCAAAATAAAGCATATGCCTCATTACCCACCTTACGAGTCACAAGTCACATTCTCTTCAAACCAACCCCCCTAAAACCAGCTTCGTCATGAATCCTCACCATCTCCTTCCACAAACTCGACCCTCCTTGGCCCCCCTCCTTCACACGCCAACCCTCCACACCATACCTCGCGACGAGCACATGATACCACAACCCACCATGATCTACCAACATTCTCCAACATCATTTACCTAACATAGCAACATTAAACTCCCTCAAGCGCCTCATCCCCAAACATCCCTCCTCATTCTCATGCAAATAGAATCTCAGTTAACCCAGGAGATTTTCCTATGATCCTCACACCCACCCCAAAAGAAACGACATAAAATAGAATAAATTTAGGAAATGATTCATGAAGGGACTTTGAATAAGAAAAGAGCATAAACAGGGAGAGAGGACATGACCAACTTAAGAAGAATTAATCGGCCACCCAACGATAAATTTCTACTCCTCCACCCAAACAGTCTAGACTTGATTCGATTAAAAACAGGTTTCCAGAGCAACACACACTTCAGATTACCCCCAATTGGCAGGCCCAAATAAACAAAAAGTAATTTCCCAATTTTGCAATTGAACATCGAAGCCACCTCAGTTAACCAAGAATCATTTACATTAACAAAAATCAACATGCTCTTATGGAAATTCACCTTCAAAACAAACATTGCCTCAAAAAAATACAAAACATCACGCAAGACTCTAACATTCACCCAAATTTTACTCCCAAATAACAAGGTATCATCAGTAAACTACAAATGAGAAATAGCCAGCGAATCAAGATTACCAACGCGATACCCAGTGAACACGTTTGATTCTACCAACGATTAGGGATGTAAATGGATATCCATGGATCCGGATAGTGTGATATTCGTGTCCGCTCTGTTGGATAAATATGAAATTCGTACCCTATCCATATCCGCGCGGATATCCGTTTAGTGGGTAATCCGCGGATTTTGAGGTATCCACGAGTTTAATATTTATAAAAATAAAATAAAAAATTTGTTTAATTTTTTAGCTAAAATTTAGAAACAAAGGTTCTTCACATGCATTTTCTTTTCTTTTTAGCAAAACATAATATCCATACATTACAATAACAACAAAGATCATTGACTCAACAAAAACATAAATAAAGTCTCTTGCATTTAATAAAAATAAAGTTATTTGATTTAACTAAAACATAAGTAAAGCTCATCATATTCAACAAAACACAAAGATGTTGCTTCAACAATCTCAACCACTTTCACTTACTTTTAAAGGAGCGTAATAACTAATAACTCTCACAATAGCTAGGGTTTCTTTCTTAGGAAGTTGAATGATATTGAGGTTATTTATGTAATTTACTCGGTTTAATAGCGGGTGTGGATACCGTTAAATTTGCATCTGTATCCATTAATTAGTGGGTAGTTAAAAAATCTGTTTATTTTATCCATGGATATCCATTAAGGTATCCGCTCCGTGTCCGTGGTGGATTTTATCCACGGATATCCACGGGTGCGAATTTTTTTGCCATCCTTACCAACGATATCATCATCACATGAAGTCCTAACAAGAAAAGAAAAGGGGAAATAGGGTAACCATGTCTCAACCCCCTCTCTAGCGGGAATTCCTCCGTGGGGCTTTCATTCACCAAATTGATGGTGTAGCCGTATTGATACACTCCTTAATTCATTTCCTCCAAAGACTCGGGAACTTCATCTTTCTTAGAACATCATCTAAATACCCCCAATCCACATAATCGTATGCCTTTTCAAAATCGACCTTAAACATCAATAACTCATTCTTCATCTTACGACCTTAGGATTCACATCTCCTTCTTTGAGCCATTGTAACCGAGATTCTTGGTAACAGATACTAGTATGAACACAAGACAATGAATGCATGTCACATGTCAGTCTTCGTAACTCCTCAATGTCTCCTTCTGAAACTAAATCATTTTCACCTTTACAATTTAACAGTGTTATGCTATCGTTGATTGAAGAAGTTCTGCCTGGTAAATTTCTAACATGGTTACTATGCCACAATTTAATAGTTGATTTGATCAATTTGAACTTCTCCTTAACGACATACCCACCCCAACCATTCACCTGAAAAGACTTCCGTTGCTCACACACAAATTGCGTATAACCAAGAATGTCAGACCAACACTTCAGCATACACATCGGTCTGGGCCCCCAATTAACCTCATCAACATACAACATAATCGCACAATGATCCAACAGCCCTCTAATTTGAGCCATTTGCACACAATTAGGCCACGTCAAGCGCCAATCCTCCGATAACAAAAATTTATCAAGCCGACTCATTGATCTACCATCACCCTGATACCAAGCATACAATTGACCTCCAAGAGGGAGATCCATTAACATATTGTCTTTGTTAAAGTTATTAAAAGAAGCAAAATCCTCATGACGACCATTTTCCTTTCTTCCACACACCGCACTACGTTAAAATCCCCACACACACAATATTCTTCCCCGTACTTTCTTTGATTCTCATAGATAACGTAACCCATAACAATTGCTTAGCCACACCATCACAAGGAGCATAGACATTTAACAAATAAAACTCTTCATTATTATTAAGAAACACACTGTGGATCAACATAACATGCTCAAAACTATATGACGACCAAACCTCCACAACATCATGATCCTACACGGTCAACAAACCACCTGATGCACCTACCGAAGGTTGATAAGAATATCCATGTGGAGTAATGCCCCATATGGAAGATCAGATAACAACATCAATAACCGCTAGCTTTGTTTATTGAATAAACAACACAGGCGACTTTTTCTCAACCACCAGATTATTAACCTCGTCCCGCTTCTCAAAACCACCCAAACCCCTAACATTACACGACACAATCTTCATGGCACAGACTCTACGCCCACACCGCAACATAACTTTAACACATCCCAGCCTCCACCAAACCCTCCTCCCTCTCGTCCCCTCATACTCTTTTTCGCATTTAGCTCACTTGAGACATGTTTACTACTTCCTCTCCCCCCAGACAACACATTAACATAATCGACTTATCACCGTTAATTTTCACACTTATCGCCTTGCCTACTCTCCACACGTCATCAAGAGCCACCTCCTCATTCCCATGCAAAATCACCCAATTCTTCTAATCATTATTCACAGAGGACATAGAGGAATCAAATACCATGGAGGCTCCTCCATGCATACCAATAGAACCACTTGACTGCATACCCTCTTGACGTCTCCTAACATTTCTCTTCAGAACCTTAAGCACCTATTTAAATGGTGTTTGATTTCTTGTTTAGATGTCTTGGAAGTGATTTTCAAATGCAAGAAGCAATTTAAAGTGTGTTTGAATCTATATGTTTGGATTCGAACTAACTCATGTCCCTTCAATGTGTTTGTTCTTAGTCGGTCTTTGGTGGAATTGAAGAGCTCGTAATATTGTTTGTGTAGGAAAGGAAACAATCTTTTTGTTTCAAGTCCTAGCAGAAACAAGAAAACTCGCCTCTATTATAGAAGTTTGTTTTCCAAACAGTAGTATTTCGCCAATTGACATTAGATGGGTATCTTAGCATCCAACAATATAGGATTATTATGTTCTCAACGCGGATGAAAGCTGCCTTGGTGACAGTAGAGCTGGAGCCGGTGGTTTAATTAGAAGAGGTGATGGTAGTTGGGTAATTGGATTCAATGGCTTTCTGGGTATCGCCAATAATACCTATGCGGAACTTATGACATTGTTTCTTGGTCTGAAGCTTGCTAAGAGTATGGGTTGCAATCAGGTTTGTTGTTATTTAGACTCAAAAAATATTTTTGATATTGTTACTAAGGCGGTTAATAAGTACCATTGCAATGCTTTTGCCATTGTGTAGGTCCAAGAGTTATTGAGAATGAATTAGGATGTACAATTATGTCCTAATGAGAATGCTAACGCATTTTTTTGGCTAAATTAGGTGTTGCCAACGATGACAAGATCAAGATTTGAAACTCCCCGTCGAAAGACTTGAATTATTTTCTTTTAAGTGATTCACTGAGAGTTCTTTATCCTCGAGACATAATCAATTTCGAGGACTAAAAACATTTCTATTTGAAGCTATTATTTATAGCTTTTGATTTTAGAATTGATTTATGACACACAAAATCAATTTTATAGAATCAATTCACTCAAAATCTATTTTCGTCAAACCAGAACCAAAAATACACTATGTTTAAGAAGTTGTTTAGTTTTAAAGGTAATTTAGAAAACATAACTATGTTTTTTTGGTAAATTTTAGAATAAGAAATGAGGATGACCAACATTTAATTGTGAATTAATTCTATTTTATTTTTTTTATAATTTGAGACGGATTTATACAAATAACATAAACTTTTTAAAAGTAAAACTGTCAATAAAAATATCATGAGAGAGAAACCCATTTCTCTTCTTGTTTTCACCAGTGCCATACACACAATTTCAATTTTCAACCTTCTTCCGAATTCGTTGGATTGGAGTATGGAAGCCACGCATACCCAAAATGACGAACATACCCTTAAATGTTCAAATGACTAAATTATCCTCACAGGTATAAATATCCAAACTCAGCAATTTCGTAATTAACAAACAAACAATGGGTTCCAAGGCGATGGTTATGGCAGCGGAGATGATAACCACGGCGGTGCGACGGCAAGCCGTTTCGTTAACCGACGCTGCCGCCTCTAGAATACACTTCTTGCTTCAGCAACGACAAAGACCGTTCTTAAAGCTCGGCGTTAAGGCTCGCGGATGTAATGGTTTATCTTACACGCTAAATTACGCAGGTATGCTATTTGCACCCTCTTTAAATTTTCGTTTAATTATTATATTATTTTGAGAAATTGTTTTGAAGTGTATTGATTTTAAGATTTGTTGGTGGTGTTTTGATAGATAAAAAAGAGAAATTTGATGAATTGGTTGAAGATAAAGGTGTTAAGATATTGATTGATCCTAAGGCTCTTATGCATGTTGTTGGAACCAAAATGGATTTCGTTGATGATAAACTAAGGTAATTCTTTCATTCAATTTGTTTGTAATTTTTCTGAAATTTCTTTGTTCAATTTTGTTTTGGCTTTTTTATTCAATATTATATATTTATTTCTCATGAATGAATCTTAGGTAGAAAATTATCCAAGTTGCTAATCCTTCTGTTTAGATAGTTTTTACTGTTGTCTGAAATTGGAAAATATTCATATTTTGATGCTGAGTGGAACTTAGAATGTTAATTAAACATAGTTGATTTTTTAGCATATTTCTAATATTCAAAACTACGACAAGAAATTCCTACACACCACTTGAACGAGAATTAATAGCATCAACCAAAATTTTTGTATCAGTTCCGAATGTAACACTGTACAAACTGCTGCTGTGAATCCACCGTATAGCGTTCCATAATCCCAGTGCTTCACAACCGGCGTCTAGAACCGGGCCTGTCCAGCCTGACACGGCCGACACAAACTCACCCTCCGCTCCTCTGATGCATAGCAGATTGCACGCTGTTTGTGTTAGGGAACCTTTGTGTTATAAGGTTCCGTAACACAAACAGCATGCAATCTGCTGTGCACAGTAACAACATGAACAACGTGAAATGCAACGTGCCCAACATTGCATATTCTCTGGACTGTTAAAAAAGATGTGCCAATCATCCTCAACTGGTTCATTACAAAATTCACACGCTACAAGGCATTGAACATGATGTCAGTCAGATTTGAGTGAGTTGGTTGACAGCCGTGACAAATCCTTCAAGCTAGATTACGAACCTTTGGTGTCTCGCACACCACATGCTATTCCCAATCTCCCTCAACATGGAACTTGTCGACTCCATAAACCTCATCATATAATTATACCCGGATCAAGCCGAATAAATACCATTCCTCTTGCCTGTCCAGATTAATTATCCACCTCATTATTAGGAAAAGGTGGGTCCGATAAACTATGCTGGACAACATGAGAAGGGAACAAAGTTTAAATCTTACCAACATCCCACCACCCCTCACCCGGGATCATTAGATCTCTCACAAGTATGTCATAAACCTCATTAGGTTGAGAGATGATTGCATCCAAACTGGATCTTCCGCCTGCAGCCATGGATCCTTCATCACCCTCACCCTAGCTCCATCATCAATTAGGAATATGCATTACTTAAAAGGGAAGATTTTGACGAAACACTCATGAAACGTGGCTTCAGTATTCGGCTATGCTATGCTTGGTCTTAGGAGTAGTCAGTGATTTTGTTGCAATCTCGATCCTACGTGGGTAAAATTCTACTTCACTAAATGAAATTTCTATGCCCAAGAACACTAGCTCAAAAGACATTGTTTCACATTAGTTACTGTTTGATCTTTGGATCAATTTTGTCAATTGCGGAAAACAGCGGTTTATTCAACTCTTAATATGCTACGATGCTATAGCTCACTAAATGAAATTGCTGTGCCCAAGAGCACAAACTTAAAAGACACTAATTCACATTAGTTACTATTTGATCTTTGGATCGATGTTGTCAATTGCGGAAAATAGCGGTTTGTTCAACTTATACTATGCTACGATGCTATAGCGCGTCTATAGCTGCTATTTGACAATACTTTGTACTACGCTATTTTAGCATCTATTTGGCAATACTTTGTACTAAATAGCACAGCTATAGGCTCTATTTGAATCCACTGCTCTTGATCGGATCCTTCCGATGCTGATCTGCCTCTATTTTAGCATATGTGGCAGCTATAGATCTCTTTTGTAAAAGAGGAAGATGTTGATGATATGTGGCATGAATATTGGTGTGTGGTTACGTGTGCATGATCCTGCTATTCGCTTATATTTTTCTTTTTTGGTGCTTGTGTTTAAAATACTATTTCCCCTCTCTTCCTGGCAGATCTGAGTTCGTTTTCATTAATCCAAACTCCAAAGGCCAATGTGGTTGTGGTGAATCTTTCATGACAAAACCAAGTACTGGAGCCTCTAAGGAAGGAAATGGTTGAAACTGTCATTCAACTAGGTGTTGATCAACACTTATGAAGTTTTTCTTTCATGATTGCATTGTTGAGCATGCGAATACCACAATCGGATTTCTGTAATTTTGCTTGCGAGTACAGAGGAAAGTAAAAGCTTTGGCATGCTGACACTGATATGGTTTGAGTATTAGTTCTTTGAAGCCGATGCTGCAAGGCTTAAGACAACAATATGTACTAGCATATCATTTGTTCAGATAATTCTTACTTCATTCATGTAAAAAAATTGTATTGTGGATACTGTATAATCTGTAGGTTGAGAAAATTAATAAAATAATTTACCCTTTATTTAACAATCAGCGGATCAGGTGCTGAATACTGAACAATTTTTCTTATATTTACTTGTTTATTTATTGTCAACTATGATTGCACTTTCACTTGATGATGGTAGCCATAGCATTGCTTTTCATGAAATGTGGAAAATGGAAGGACATGTTGAGATGGTACAGTATCTTTCTGCTACCACATGTTGGAGCTTTGTAATCAGTTATGTAACTGAATTCTGATATATGATATTGCTTGTACTAGTTCTTGGTGGGTGATGTGTAACACTAAATAGCAATCTTCAAGCTGACCAATTAATTGTTGGCAGGAAATATGTTTATTCATCTAACTATCAACAACCTGGCTATGTGGGCTCCTGAGAACCATGATGTCAATGCCATGATGGTACAAATAATTTTGTGAAATGATTACGGTGAATAAAATTACATATATTAAGTGCAGAATTCTTTCGTAATTGAATGGATATCAAGCCATGTACAATTATTGGTGTTGGTTTGGTTTGATTAGATTATCTTATTTTAACCACAGGCACAAGAATTACAGTTTCAATGTCTTGACTCTTTTTGTTTTGTATTAGGAGGGAAAGAGAGTGGATATATTTTGCATACATATTTTTAATCTTTGGATGTATTTTGCATGCATTTTTTTGAATTCCTTGTATGAAAAAGGTTTTAGTTCCATGAAGAATTATAAACTCTCCTAAGATGAATGAGTGTTCTCCCATCTCCTTCTCTTTTATGGTCAGAGTCCTTTCTTCCACTCTTTTTCAAACATGAAAAATTGGAGTGTGGTAAGCGTGGTCTGTGTTGGATCTTTGTTGACCAATCTAACCCGTTTGGACGGAATCGCCATTTTGATACTGATTTTGATACAATATCATTTTATGAATTCTAAGCAATTATATGTATAAAAGGATCCTTTTCATTATTTTTGGGCTGAATTTTATGCCTTCAATTTTCAATACAAATAACACATGTAACAAATAGATAAGAATAAATTTAAATATTAAAACAAAAGTGTAACAAACAAAAATGTCAAAGTTTTTTCCTTTATCATTTAAAAAGTGTAACAAGCTAGATGATTGTATCTATACTTACTTTTTCATTATCTCAATTATACCCTTGAAGAACAACATTTTCTATAATAAAGATTGTTATTGGTGTCATTAAAAAAAATTAGATTATATTTTTTTGTTATATTGTTGTGTCATTGAAATAGATAATCATGATTAGTTTGGTTTGTTATAACTTGAAAGCAACAAACATTTATATTTTTAGTTTAAATCAAAATCAAATTTTCATAAAAAAATATCGTTCATAATTTTCAAACGTTAGCACAATAAAAAGAGCGGGAAGACGGGCACGTCGTTAGTAAGAATAATAGAGTTTAATATTGTCTTTGTACACAGTCGGTGTAAAAAGTTGTATACTCTCAACAAATAAGAATCAGTGGGATTTAGGGTGGGAAATGGGAAGAGGTTCATGTAGTTATTTTTCATTTGTTTACACAAGAGAGGGCCAAATGCCAAAAAGAAAATTAAGTAATTAATTGGACATGCCTAAGCAAGCAAACCTCGGAAACATCATTAAAAAGAGTTTAAAGTTTCACAGGCAATCCGCACAATGATTTCACTCCCTCTAATACGACGAAACTAGACACGCCAATCCAAGGTCAAAAAGGTTGCAAATACGCCGTACCAACATGAGAATTGCTCAGCTAAACTTACAATTATTTGTAACCATGTTAACAAGAATTTTAGAGTCACTTATACAATGAGCTAGGGCAAGACAAACAGTCGGTTCGGTCGGATTTCAGGTGAAAATCCCAAATCCGAAGCTGCCTATGGGTGAGAATATCCCATCCAATTTTGTCCGTCTGCACACATGGTTAGATCGGTTACGGATTTGATCGGGAAGTCGGTTATGCGGGTGGGTTTGAACGGTTTGTGTGTTGATTTTTTTAGATGAAAAAAAATAACAAAATTCTAAAAAAAAAATTACTTCACCCAGGAACAAGATCATACAAACAAATCAAAAAAAAAATCTTAAACTAATACAAAATATGCAACTCTGGTGTTTGTATACATTTTCCATGGAATAAATCCAACAATAATATTCAATACACAATCCAACTATGAAATAACAGAAAGAGCAAGAATGGGAGAAGTGAGTGGAGCGTGTGGTGGTGGACTGGTGAGTAGAGAGAGGAACAACGCAACAAAGAAGTGAGATTCAGTCTAGGATAGGATGGCGAATCTTCGTCGAAATGAAAAGGAAACTCGAACGACGGCGACACGGTGTGAAGGTGGAACTTGAACGGCGGTGTGATGGTGAGTATTGAGTGTGAAATAACGACGGTTGCTGAGAGAATGGAATGAGTCTAGGGTCTTCTATGTGTGATGTGAGAATAAAAAGTAATATATAAGAGGGTGAAACGACACCGTATCTTGTGTCCCCATCTTTCTGATTTTTTTTTTTTTTGACATAGAAAGGGCTGGACAATATAAGGACTAATATATGGACTGGGCTGGTCGGTATAGGCTACCGCTAGGCCAATAAATCTAAACCGAACCGTCCCATTGCTATCCACCCCAAACCAATTTTCTTCAACCCGTTTACCCGCTCAACCCGGTTAATCCGCCCATTTCGGTTTTAACTGGACCAGATTGCACAGTTTGGGTCGGTTGATCATCTTTTGTCCAGCCCTACAATGAGCCACATAATACGCTTTCACCAAATCATATCAAAACCAAGATACATGCTCCACAATTCAACATGAACGACGCCACATGCTCTAATTTTTCTGATGGAGCCTTTTAACCATCTCCCATCAAAGTTGTAGAAAAGGTCGTCGCAACCTGAATTCATGGTTTGGTAGTATGAGAATTATGGTTGATTTACAATATAACTAGTTTATAGACGAAATTGACAATTTATTCATTGTTTAATTGTTATTTAAAATTGATGATGTCAATCATTTTTCCTTCTTATACAACAAAAATTCCACAAAAGAACAAGTAAAAGACAAGAGTGAAGATCAAGTTTAGTCGTTTGCCAATCTTCATACAAACGATTATTCTTTTTTACAAACGAATTTAGTCTCAGGTAAAAATAAAACTCAAAGTAGTCTTTAATTTTTATTTTTTGGTCAAGTAATTTCTAATATTTATATGTTGAGGACAAATGAATTCCGGATTAGTATAACTGATGAACGAATTTGTCCTTCTTATAAAAATATAATAGTAGATTACTTTGGATTTTATTTTTATAATAAGTTATTAAACCTACACAAAAATTGTGAATTAACAAAATTGGTGACAAATATTCTTTTCCATTGGCATTTTCTTTAAAATATTCGTATAATCAAACGCATAATCGCAAACGAACCTCACCCTCCCAACCTCCTCTTTCGCAATTCGTTTGATCCATTTCCAGATTCCACATCATCTTCACAATCGCTTCATTCTCCTGGTTAGTCACTTTCTTCAATCCCATTTCTCTCTATTTCTTCCCTATAATCTTTCCACCTACGCTACTTCATTATCGTAACTCCCAATTTTTCCAATTTCTCGATTCAACCATTTTTTTTATCTCCTTGGATACTGATTTTTTACTGTTATTGTGTATTTGCATTACCCTTTTGAATTTTACTCATAAAGTTTCATTCTTTAACATTTTAACTTAATTAATTTTCACATTGAGTCTAATAATTCTTGTTAATCTTTGCATAATCCACAGTTTCTGAACATTGGTGTAGTTGATTAAGAATTTCTGATTCTGGGTTATGGATAATCTTCCTGTTGAAGTGATTGGTAATATACTATCCCTTCTTGGGTCGGCCCGGGATGTTGTGATTGCATCCTTAACTTGCAAGAAATGGAGACAAGCATGGCGTTATCATCTCCATACTCTTGAATTCGTCACTTTTGATTGGCCTGTTTATCGCGAATTATCATCTAGTACGTTGGAAATAATTATTACTCAAACAATTTTTCAAACCAAAGCATTGCGGTGTTTAACGATTAAAATGGATGATGTTCATGAATTCTCGGCTGCATCGGTGATTGCTTGGTTTATGTATACGAGGGAGGATTTGCGCCAGTTGCATTTTCATGTGAACACACCACCGATGTTTAATATTATTGAGAAATGTGCTAGGCAGAAGTTGGAAGTGTTGGTGTTGGGTCAGAATTTTATTACGCGTGTGGAGCCAAGTTATCTGAAGTTTCCTTGTTTGAAGTCGCTTTCGTTGAGTTTTGTTAGTATCTCGGCGTTGGATTTGAGTCTTTTGCTTAGTGTGTGTCCAAGGCTTGAAACGTTGGCTTTGGTTAGTCCGGAAATTGCTATGTCGGATTCACAGGCTTCCATGGAGCTTAGTAGCGGTTCTTTGAAGGAATTCTCTGTTGAGTCGTTTGGTTTGGATAAGTTTGTATTGGAGGCGGACTTACTTGAGTGTTTGCATCTTAAAGATTGTACCTTTGAGGTTTTTGAGTTTATTGGGAAGGAAGGTTTGAAAGTGTTGAAGGTTGATGATGTGAGTGTCATTCATCTTGATATTGGTGAGAATGCTGATAACCTTGAGTATGTAGACATAAGCAACTTCACCATTATGTGGCCAAAGTTTTATCATATGATTTCAAAAGCATCTAAGTTACGGAGACTTCGGCTGTGGGAGGTTGTTTTTGAAGATGATGACGAAGTTGTAGACTTGGAAACGATTTCTGTTTGTTTTCCTCAATTGATGCACTTGTGCTTAAGCTATGATTTGAGAGATGGTGTACTTAATTACGGCTTGCAAGGTTTTTCTCTGATGAGGAATGTGGCGGTGCTAGAACTTGGATGGACTTCAATCAATGATCTTTTTGTGGAATGGGTAGATGGCCTTTTGGAAAGATGTCCCAACCTGAAAAAATTGGTCATTCATGGTTTTGTTTCAGAGGTTAAAACACATGAAGAGTGCCAAATTTTGGCAAAATTTACTGAATTCATTATTCAACTTGGAAGAGAATATATGGATATAAAGATAGAGTTTGAATATGAATAGAGTCCTGTAATACTCATTCATTCTTGTCAAAGCCTTGATTTTTTATATCAAACGTGTTTTCGTTGTTTATTGTTGTCCATTTTCTCAATTGTGAATCACAAGAGTTAAGTAATCGTAAAGTAACAGATTTTTTGTATAAGATAGAATTTGACAACTTTAGTTCTTCCATTAGATCTAAAGCCTGGAATTGGATATTTGGTCATCACATTCCCCTTCTTTTGATTCATGTACTATTAATTTCTGGGGAGATGAGCAGGTTGCAATATCAAGTCATGGTTTTTCCTTTTCTTTTTACTCTTTTACTATACTAATTCTCTAATCTCAGATCTAGTAACTATTTCTTTTGACTCTGGATCTAGCAACGTTCTTTTCTATTTTTTTGTCAGCCTTTTAACTGATTAGAACTGCATCTAAATTTCAGCTTTAAGCAGTTAGCAGTGCATCTAGAGTTGTGTTTATTTCACAATCTAGATATCTAGTGGGAAATTGATGAATGATGGTCAAACTCATATGTATCACATTCATCATGTTGCTTGTATATATTGTAGAAGACTACAATTTACCAGTATAATGGATATTTACTTTTCACCTGTATCACACCCACTTTCAGGGATTTGGTAATTCTATTCCTGGTCTTTTTTATATAATGTGAAAAGGTTTTGCATCATTTTGTTGTTGTTTGCCAAAATAAATTGCATTCTATAGGTACTGCAGAGTACAGTGCATATGATTAATTTGAATTGTTCCCTCCATATGCAATGTTGTCAAATAGGAGCTATAGCGGTGCTGCAAGCCTACAACTTAGCGTAATTTGAACAATCACTATTGTGATGTGAAATAGCAGTTATAGCGGCACTATAATATTGTAGCGTATAGAAGAATTTGAACAGATTGTTATTTACTACAATCCATACCTGACAACATTGTTCCTATGTTTTTTCTGTACTAACACTTCAAATATTAACATTGCTAAGATACTCGAGTCAAACATGACATGACATTTTTAGGGAGGGGGCTGATTCATTGTTTTGCAGGCTTGGCTCATTAGTTGAACTTTCCTGAAAGCGTGAATTATGCTGATTCATTGTTTTGCAGGCTTGGCTCATTGATATTTGTGGAAAGGATACTTTTATCTTTAAGTCTCTCTTATTTGAAGCTACCCTTGCTAGCAAGTGTTTAATTTCCCCTATCACCAAAGAAAGAAAGCCTTGGATAACTACCCATTTTTGTGGGAATTGAAATCTTATATTCATGTCGGGTCAATATAAGATTAATTTCTCTTTTTCTGGATTGTAGTTGGAGCTCAACTTAAAAGCTATTTCAAACCAATATAGGCCAGTGTTTCATCCCACTTGTCAAAGAATTCTCACTTGAAAACAAGAAATTTTTATTACTTCAAATTTTTACCTAGACTGTAAGTCTGTGATTAAACAATTTTCCTATCTTCTTTAATTTAAAATGGGAAAAATACACTCACCTCCCCTGATATTCTCTAAATGACACAAACACCCCCCTCTATTTTGTCACATAACACAAACCTCTCCTGCCGTTAGAAACGCTAAGTTACCGTCAATTGAAAAATAAAAACACACCTTCTCAGTTTCACTTTTTCCAACCGTTAGATTCTCTTCTCTGTAACGTGTTCTCATTTTTTTCCATCATAGATGACCTAATAAATTCATATTGCACACGAGAGAAAATGTAGAATTGTTTGCTAATAATGCATACATTACTAAAGTATATATTGTTTAAGTTACACTATTAGTATACATCCTATGCCCGAGTTAGACACAAAAAATAGAGGCAGCTATGGCAATATTGACCCTCCTGTGTTGAGGAGACTTCCTGGTCGACCAAGAATTAACCGAAAGAGAAGTGTGACGGACGGTCCAGGTGGTCCTCAAGATGTAAGAAGATCAAACACAATTAGATGCAGAAATTGTAAGGAATTTGGACCCAATATATTGGGTTGTCAAAGAGATAAAACCAAAAAACATGTATAAATACAAAGATTATAAGTTTGGCAAGAATGATCTTCACATGAATATTTAGATGTTTGTTTTATGTGTAGAAAAAACTGAGCGTGCGACGAAAAACAAGCAGTAGCGGTGCTGATGGAAACATGGTAAATTAAAAACTATTTTTTCCTTTATAGACATTAAAGACCAAAGTTAATTGGCCAATGACATATTTTAATTCTTACAGCAAGAGGCGACAGTGGTTGCAAGTCAAGGTCACAGGTCACTCGGGAAATAACCAAGTTACTCATGAGAATGCTCATTGACACTTGTGAAGAAAAGAGAAATTTTGATCTAAATATTATGATGTAGATGATTTTTGGCATATTTTGATTTTTGAGATATGATATACATGCTTTTGGAGATGCTTTATGATTTACATGTTGACATATTTTGATTTTTGAGATATGATGTAGATGATTTTGAAGACACTTTAATCGATTGTTTTGATAATTTAAATTCTTATATGAGTCTTATTTTGTTAAGTCAACTGAATGTCTAAATGTATATCCATTCAAGTGTTGTGCATAGGCAACATATTTTCTATGAAGTGATCACATATGCATTTAACAAAAGAGATTTTTACATATTTTTTTTATGGTTCCATTTGTATATTGTATGTGATAGGACAAGAAAATATATATAGAAAGATATATAGACTCTCAATTATTAGAGGATTGCTTTTTTGACATTAGATATGTCTTAGCAACACAAGTAAAAGACCAAAAAATCCAGCGGCAGTTAACTCAACGCTAGTTAACTACTGCTGAGGGTATTTTAGTAATTTACTTGTGTTATTAGGAACTTCTGAGTGTCAAAAAAAGCAATTCTCCAATTATTATACTAGAAACATGTTATAAGAGATTAGGAAATAAAAATGGATTTAATGAACACAAGAAAATAACATAAATTGATAACGTTGATTCAGACGGTAGATGAATCAAAGGCTACACTAAGAAGATTGGAGCTTGTGATGCCTTACATAGTCACATGTGGAGATGTGGGGGTTATATTTGGGTTTGGACATGGCTTGGAGGGAACATTACTCTCACCTTATAGTGGATAGTGATTTAAAGATTTTGATCGACATGATTTCTGATAATTTCAAGTTCAATGGGAATATTCCTGCTTTAGTTCACCGAATCCGGAAGCTGCTGAAGATGAGTTGGAATGTTCAACTCAACCATACTTGATGTGAAGGAAATAAGAGTGCTGATTGGCTCGCTAATTCAAGTATCTTTAGAGATCACTTTAATTTACTAGTATTGAAGTCTCCTCCTAGTGAGATCCAAAGAATCATTTTTAATGATTTATCCGTAGCTTGCATATGCCTAGGAATAGGAATGTTCGATTAACTTTTTAAATTTGTTTTTTTTGGGCTTTGCCCTCTCTTCTACCAAAAAAAAATGTCAAGCTTTTTCTTTCAAAAAAATAATGTTAAGATTTGGTAAAAAATAAAAAAAGTCAAAGCTAAACATAAGTAGGATTATGGAAGAAAAAAAAATTCAAGTCATTTTACATCTTTTGAGTTTGTTGGTCTTTTGTTACCAAAATATTCCTTGCATTGGAGTTACATTTGCATTTGCTTATTTGTGTTTTAAAATGGATTACATCCCTATGTGATGCAAGCCTCTCTATGTTCGTGTGCTCTTCCTCCCTTCTGCTCTACACACCGCCACAACAACCATTCTTTTCATTCTTTTCAAACCTTCTCTATATTCTAAGCTGTCATTGAACTAACACATTAAATAATCCCACCTAATCAATATGCTACAGAATAAAAGAAAATTGGCATACCGTCTATTTTGATCAATTGGGTGTTTACTCAATGATTTTATTGGTCGATTTGAAGCATGGATACAAACACCAAACACGACACGGGTAAGGACACGGCTAATGTAATATGAGAAGTGTCCGTGCTTCGTGTGAAAAAATATATTTTTAACAACAAAGATATTATAACAACAGTTGAACATGACACTTATTAGTTGAAGAAAACGAAATAAACAAACCAAAACAAAAATGAATGAGAGACAAATTTAGACGGCACATACAAGTGGACCAATAAAAGGTGTGCATCAATTGTGACTCACCACCAATAATGACTAATGATCCAACTACCATCCCCACATTGTAAAAGATATCTGAGTAATAGAGGGTCCTTCACCTCACAATCTTCAATATAATCCAAGAAGAAAATGTTTGGTTGAATAAAACAAACACCTAATTGACATAATTTACAACGAATTATTATATTGGAAGTTAATTAAATCAGTTTAGTTGAGCCTTTTTCTATTTATGTTGAACAGCAAAGTCCAGCTACAACAAGCAAAGGCAAAAAAAATAAAGAAGAAGAAACATTGAAGATGGGTTCTCATGTCTCAAAACAAGTTGAAAGAAGAAAGACAATCCACACCGAAAAGAAAACTCTAACCGAACTTAAAACCTCAGGAGAAGACTACCCTGGTTCTGAGTACCATCCATCAGATAGAAAAAACTGGATGAATGGTCTCAACCCAGAGAAAGTTCATATCAATCAAATTGTATGGCCAGGAACACATGATTCTGCTACCAACAAGATTGGTTTCCCACTCATCACTCGCCCTTTTGCTCAATGCCAATCTTTGTCCATCTATCAACAACTCACTTTAGGCACACGTGTCATTGACATTCGTGTTCAAGAAGACCGACGTGTGTGTCACGGAATTCTTGTTACTTATAGTATCGATGTTGTTATTAAAGATATCAAAAAGTTCTTGTCGGAAACACAGTCTGAGATTATAATTCTTGAGGTTAGAACAGAATTTGGTCATGATGATCCACCTGAATTTGATAAGTATCTGGAAGAACAATTAGGTGAGTTTTTGATTCATCAAGATGATCATGTTTTTGGAAAAACCATTTCGGAATTGTTACCTAAGAGGATTATATGCGTTTGGAAGCCGAGTAAATCGCCACAGCCTAAAGCAGGGAGTTCTCTGTGGAGTGCAGGGTTTTTGAAGGATAACTGGATTAATACAGATCTTCCATCAACCAAGTTTGATGGGAATTTAAAGCATTTGAGTGAGCAACCACCGGTTACGTCGAGGAAATATTTTTATAGGGTGGAGAATACGGTTACTCCAGTGGCGGATAACCCTGTTTTGTGTGTGAAACCTGTAACGAGACGCATTCATGGATATGCTAGGCTCTTTATTGCTCAGTGCTTTACTAAGGGATATGCGGATAGGATTCAGGTCTTTTCCACGGATTTTATTGATGAGGATTTTGTTGATGCATGTGTTGGACTCACTCATGCAAGGGTTGAAGGAAAAGCCTGAATTATGCTCTATGTTTGTTTCCATTCCACTTGTTTATTGTTTGTTCCTTGATTTGCTCTCCCTGCTGTTACTATTCTTCAATTAATTAGTATTTGTTTGTAGATCATATAAAAATTGTTGATACATACAATCAATCTGTTCTGTTGTTGTATATTTTTTATTTGTTGGTTTGTAAATGTGTATCATGGACTTGATTGTAAATTCCAAACTTCACCATGTTCTGTTCTGTTGGTTATATACATGCTTTATTCTTCCTCATATTTCCTCAAATTGATTCTCATTCCCCTTGTTATTAGATAGATACACTCATTGTCAAGAGTTTTTACACTATCAATCATCAATTATATTAGTCATTAGAAACATTTCACATATAATCACTTTTAAAGTCATGATTATTTGATGACAAGGGTGCTGGAAATGTAAGTTTTAGGTGGATATCCCTCTTCAATGATTTAATCATAAATTGATGCTGGAATTTTCTTGCTTTTTGCTCCTCGTCCTTTTAACATGCGATCTGGCCGCATGAGGCATGCAGAAGACATTCCTCTTGTGTCGGAATGGTACAAGGAGCATTGGTAAGTTTATCCTCCCTCCTCTATATGCTTTACGGATTGTGTTTTATTTGTTAACCATGTCTACATTATTGTTTTTTTGTCTCTAATACATTGATACTAGTAGACTGACAATTATCCATTTCTTTCTAATTGCCCGACAGTCCTCCATCATATCCCGGTTAAAGTCCGAGTTAGTTATCGAAAATTGCTCAAGTGTTTTGTGTTGAATGAGCTGCATCACAGACCTCCTAAGGCTCAAAAAAAGAAACACTTATTCAGATCACTTCAAGCAACAAAGTTTTTCTAGACGACAGAACTTGATTGGGTTGAAGCAGGTCTTCAAGTCTGTCGGCAGGGGTACAATATGTTGAATCTGCTAATTCACAGGAAAAATTTGAACTACCTTCACCTTGATTATAATTTCAATTTATTGGTTTCAATACCTTGACTACAAAAGAGCGTAAGAAATCACGATTTGGTAATGCTTTTCATCTTTGCCGTGAGATCCTTCGTTTGACAAAACTTGTGGTGGATGCCAATGTTCAGTTCCGTTTTGGTAATGTTGATGCTTTCCAGCTGGCAGATGGCCTCCAATATGCTTTCTCTCATGTTGGTCAATTGACCGGTATGTATCGTTACAAGTATAGTCTTATGCGGCAAATTAGGATGTGTAAAGACTTGAAGCACTTGATTTACTACCGTTTTAACATTGGTACTGTCAGGAAGGGACCAGGTTGTGGGTTTTGGGCACCAATGTGGAGGGTTTGGTTATTCTTTCTTCGTGATATTATAATGGACAACACACTGACCATCGCTGGTGTCCCAGACACCTTGCAAATTGTTGATGCCTTGACACCATTTGTGAAATCAAAAGCAGATTGGTGGACAAATGTTGCTCATTATAATCGTTATTCATTGTTGTCCATTTTCTCAATTGTGAATCACCAGAGTTAAGTAATTGTAAAGTGACAGATTTTTTGCGTAAGAGAGAATTCGACAACTTTAGTTCTTCCATTAGATCTAAAGCGTGGAATTGGATATTTGGTCATCACATTCCCTTTCTTTTAATTCATGTTCTATTAATTTCTGGGGAGATGAGCAGGTTGCAATATCAATTCATGGTTTTTCCTTTTCTTTTTACTGGTTTACTATACTAATTCTCGAATCTCAGATCTGGTAACTAAACGTTTACATATGCTTGAGCATATATGTTTTCTAAATTTTTTTCAGCATTTTAACTAATTAGGACTGCATCTAAATTTCAGCTTTAAGTAGTTAGCAATGCATCTAGAGTTGTGTTTATTTGACCAATCTAGATATCTAGAGGGACATTGATGAATGATGGTCAACACATATGTATCACATTCATCATGTTGCTTGTATGTTATAGTAGAAGACTACAATTCTACAGTGTAATGGATGTTTACTTTTCACCTGTATCACACCATCTTTTAAGGATTTGGTAGTTCTATTCCTGGTATTTTTTATAGAATGTGAAGATGTTTTGCATCATTTTGTTATTGTTTGCCAAAATAAATTGCATTTTATACACACTACAGCGTAGTTCTACAGTGACACTATAACATTTTAGCGTATAGCAGAATTTAAACATAATGTTATTTACTCTTATCCATATTTGAGAACATGGTTCCTATGTTCTTAGGTAAAAAAAATTATAGGATGGAAAATCGGAAATGTCATATATTACAGAGGGTAAAGTACTATTAACCCAATAAATTATTATTACTTCAAATTTTTACCTAGACTGCGAGTCTGTGATTAAACAAATTTCCTATCTTCTTTAATTTAAAATATATACTTGCACATCTTTTATTTATTTACTTTGTGTATGTATAGTCTCTTATCGTCAAATCAAATCAAATGTGTGCTTGGCGATCAAAGAAACCACAGCAACAACCCACCCATCATTCATGGTCAATGTGAAGCTACCATTACCATTTTAACACAATTTTATGGTGAAAAGGGCATTAGACACAGCAGCAGAGACCCGCTGTGTTATATAACATAGGCTAAATCATTCAGAAGTACCAAAGTTTCTAATCTTAGATGAAATAATTATTGATGAAACTTTACTCTCTTTCAAGACTAAAATATGATTTACCTTAACCCAAACAAAAGTTGATAGAGAGCCATAGATGTAATTTGATTAATGTTAGGGAGAGACTATTTAACACATATCTCAACACTCTCCTTTTCTATTCGTTGAAAATCCATATGGGTTCTACCGTAATATGTGGATCCCATACAAATTTCACTGGACTCATGCGAATATTAATCAATAGAAAAAATGTCATGAAATGTATGCTAGAGAGTATGTTGCTGACATATATTTGTGATTTATAAGAAAGCATATTAGAAGAGTGAATTCCACTATTCATTCCAACAGGACCACGAGCAACACCGATACTGCTGAGTGCTGACATTTATAACAACATCAGCAATGCGTGGGTTAAAATTCATCATTCTGATTTAGCCAACTCATTAGGTTTCCTTCACAAACAAGCAAAGCAATGAGAACATGCAGCACCGTAAATAAAATACATAAATACATGCCATAAGTATATGAAATGAAAAAAAATGATTGGTTTGCCAATGAACCAACATAAATACACCTTAGTGCTAGTAGTGGTGCACCCAGGGTGTAATTCCTTGTTAAATCAAAACATAGATTCTAATTAATCATTTTAATCATAATCAATGTCAGCACCGTTTTATACATAGCGTGGACTAGCTTATGATTCAATTACTGTTAATTAATTTAACGTATGACTTCTATAATATTATTATAATGTAGCAAACCATGTATTGTTACAAAAGTTGACAATTAGTAGGACCCTTATTTGATAGATTATAGTTTTGAAGCATTAATTACAGAATATGTGCCTAGTTGTTCCAGCAATAAAGCCTTTGTATATCATATTACATATATCATGTAATCATTCCAAGAGCGTGGTGTAGCTCATTTTCAACTTGTATAAAAATTTAGAAAAGGTGGGGATTCATCTCATTAGGAATTTAAATTTTATCTTGTCGGATTATATGGTCAAATACTCTTATCATTGAACCGACACGTTATGTAAATAGACTACTAGTAGATTGGTTACACTTGTTCTACTTTTTTTTTTTTTATGACCAACTACAATTTGTACTTACTTTATTCGTTTTATTTCTATATAAGCAACCTCAAACTCAATCTAATTCTTAAACAAGAAAATGTCTACACAAAAGAACCTTTGGCTTTTGCTCTCTATTTTCTCCCTCAACTTAGCCATTATCACATTAGCCTCAGACCCTGATCCAGTCCAAGACTTCTGCATACCAAACCCAATATTAGCTTCCATCAAAACACATCACACCTTTCACACCATTCTCCCATGCAAAAACTCCTCAGAAGTCACCACCAATGACTTTATCTTCTCCAACATGAAAACATCAGGAAACTTCTCAGAAACAGGCTTAGCAGTAATACCTGCAAACCCTACAAATTTTCCAGGTCTCAACACACTAGGGATGTCATTTGCAAGAACAGATATTGAAATTGGAGGAATCAATCCACCACATTTTCATCCAAGAGCCACTGAACTAATTCATGTGATTCAAGGAAAAGTGTATTCAGGTTTTGTTGATTCTAACAATAAGGTTTTTGCTAGAATACTTGAACAAGGTGAAGTTATGGTGTTCCCTAGAGGACTTGTTCATTTTATGATGAATGTTGGCGATGAAGTTGTTACTTTGTTTGGTAGTTTTAATAGCCAGAATCCTGGATTGCAGAAGATACCTTCTGCTGTGTTTGGTTCAGGGATTGATGAGGAGCTTTTACAAAAAGCTTTTGGATTGAGTTCTAAACAGATTGGAACCATGAAAAGAAAATTAGATCCTAAACAAGAAAGGTAGACGAGTAGTTAATGGTAGTCATATTGTCCATTGTTACATTTCAGTTTCAGAGTTCGAGTCTTATTCTATGTAGCATCAACACTTCAGATCAACGATGTATCTAATGTCCGACACGTGTCACTATCTGTTACTAGTTTATACTTGTCAATGCCGTGTGTGTGGTGCTGTGTCTATTTTATTGTTTAAGAGTTCATATGTTGGGTTTTAGTTTCTCTTTTACTTCTTTCTTTGTTTTGGGAGTTTTCAACCTTTCTCCAACTTTTTGTGTGTCTATGCATGTGTCATTGACTCATTGTAATATTACAGTACTTTAAGTGAAGAATGAAGTGCAGATATGTGTCAAATTAGAATCATTGGATAAAGATCCAACAATTCATATTCTAAATTCTAATTTTGAAACCTAATTACTGAACTCGCAATATAAGCCCCACATCTAATATTTCAATTTACTGATTAGTGATTACATTTGGTTGCATTGGTTTTTCGGTTAGGCATATGAAAATAACAAACCTGCATGGCAATCTAAAAATGCAGCAAAACCTAATTTTTTTGGAAAGTTACATAAACAACTTTAAAAGAATAGGTGCTGCTAACTTGTGCTCTAATGACATATGTTAAGGAACCAAAAAATAACAATTTCGCATTGCAAAACATAATATTTTGACTTTTAAAAACTTAAATGCACGACATTTAAGACATATTTTTATATTGAGTTTATTAACACGTTTTTTAAAGACACATGTTAGCATTCGTCTAAGAGAATATACATGGTTGAATCGGTGATTTGATTCGAGCATGAGAATTAAGAAATGGAGGTTCAATTCCCACACCAAATATAATGCTAATTATATTAACATTTGTTGTTACAAGAAGTACAAACAACTTTTAAAAAAAAATTCAAAAGTGTAACAGGCTTTCCTTCTGCAAGGTATGATAACAATCATAAGACCTTGCCAATTAAGAAAGCAAGCAAAAGACATCATATGCAGCACTGCCACACGACATGATTATGAAGCCTTAAAATAAAATATCTATAATTTTATGAGAAACTACCCTTTTTACCCCTTTTGTTTGTTTTCTTTGACTGGATTTTTTTATCAGTTTTGTTGACAAGTTGGGAACATTTTTTGTTTGGAGAAAACCCAAATATACATATCCAACCTAACAGTAAGGCACCTATTGATCAAGTAAAGATTCAACTGTGACTAATCTCCATCGAGGAACATGTTGGACATATAAGATAGGTTCTCCTCTTCAAAAATGAATCAAGGATCAAACCCCCATACCCCTCACCCTAGACAGAAAACAACCGAAAAGAGTGCGGTCAAACCCTACATAGACTAACAATCCTCCATCAAATGCATTCATTTTGTAGAAGTTATCAGCTTTCATCTGTTTCACAAAGTGCATGTTCATGTAGGTGGATAATATCTAATTACTGATGATGACTATCACCAAATACATCTCAAAAACAACATCCCAGTTTCTGTAAATTTTAAAACAAAAGAACATTGTGTATATTTAATCATCCTACAGCCCACATTGCTCTGAAACAAAGATGATAAATGCCAACGCTAACACCAGATAGCCGGTGACCGATACAAAAACCTACTTCACACCTAAAAGTGACTTGATGATAGTCTCACTCACACCATCAGCATTAGGGAAGAGGTGGCCAGAACCTGGAAGTTCATGGTAGTGAATCCACGGAAGGTTTTGCGCGATGTATCGCTGTAGTGTGACAGGAACCATAATATCTTCATCTCCATGCCAAAGATGAACAAAACCTTCATTGTTTGGAAATGGATTTTGAAGATCCAAAGGTGTATATTCCCATCTTCCAAATCCAATATTTAAATCACGGTGGAGGCTTTCATATTCACCTTGTTGTCTTATCTGCTTCTGAAGCCACATAAAAAGTTATAAATTTACAATGAGATTTGTAACAAGAAACACTCCAATCGAAACAAGACATATTATTAGATATCATGAAAGAAAGCATTTAGTCGACCAAAAAAACACTGCAGAATATTATGCTCAATTAAATTGAGGCTAATCTGAAATTTGAAGGTTCGATTGATCAACCACTTCTCAGATCATCAGATTCTCATAAAACTAATTTACTATTAGTGGAGAACCACTAATTTGAAGGTTCGATTGATCAACCAATTATTTTCATAGTCATAATCTGTATTCATAAATTATCTTGGAGAGCTTATGGAAATAATTTGAAAACAGCTTATGGACATGTCATAAGCTGTTTCCATAAATAGTCTCATGTGTGCTTATGACAGTAGACAAGCTCAAATAAGTCAATCCAAACAGGTTCTAAGCAGTGAAAGTTGTTCAAGAATGACTTCAAAAACGGAAGACATTGTAGGCAGCTTTAAACAGTTAAAAATAAACACATGTATCATGGTCAAACTCCATAAGAATATAAACACATGTATCACGGCCAAAATTCAAAATCAATTTTTAACAATTCAACCAATCAAAACTATCAGCTAAATCACTTCATGTATTGCTTCTAGAAAAACAAATCCAAATTTGCGATCATCTAAAAGCTTGATACTTACCACATAATTCTCTTTATTTTTCTTCAACTTAGTTACAAGCTCTTTGTCTTGTTTCGAAAGGATGTCTGGACCACCAGTAATCACACTAAAATTTGGGAACCATCTTTGAGTGTTCCACCAGTATGTTAGCCATGGCGTGTAGTGAGCAACACGAAGCGCCCATTGGTCATGCAATTTCATTTGGGAATAGGCTTCGGCCGTTAAGTTTGCAGGAAGATCAGGCCACCAGTAGTTGACGACTGGAGCTAAGAGTGCTGCACCTGCCAGCCTGTCAGTATTGAAAAAGTTGGTGTCAATAGAAGAAAACTACAAATAAGGTATGTTTGGATAACCAAATTAACTACACGCTTATAATATAAGTGCTTATGTATCAACTATTTCTAGAAAAAAAATAAAATAAAAAGTCAAATTGTTTTGATATAAGCTATCTTGGAGAGCTTATGGAAAATGCTGAAAACAACTTATGCACATGTCATAAGTTGTTTCCATAAACTCTCCCTAACAGTCTCACAAGTGTTTATGCCAGTCGATAAACTCTAATAAGTCAATTCAAACAAACTCTAAATCGTACCTGTGAGGTATGTGCTTAAGGCAGTTCCAAACAATTTGTCCACCCATGGAAAAACCAATGACATAGAATTTGGACCCCAATCCCAATTGATCGGCAAGCTCTTCTATATCTAAGGCAATGCTCTTTAACGTACGATTTGGATCGGGATCACTTTCTCCGTAACCAGGTCTATCAAAGGATACAATGTAGACCCCTAATTCCTTAACAACATCCTGGGCAAGCTCACATTAAATATATTATTACATACCATGAAGAAATATGAGAATGCGCGTATATCAGACAGAAGAAAATTATAATATAGAAAATTACGGGTGATAGGGTGTTGGCAACCACAGCGTCATGCCTGCAAGTGCTGATACCATGGACATAGATGATTTTATACTTTGCAACATCTTTAGAAACACCATGCTCTTTGTATGCCAAATGTCTTCCATCTCTTAGTTTGATTCTTGGTGCTGTTATAGGTGGTCCATCAGGAGAGCCACATACTTTGGGAGGAGGAGCTTGCGTAACTTGATAAGCCCATGCTAGAACCCCAATAAACAACACTGCTAATGTTGTTCTAAGAATTCCTGAGAGTTTGTAATTCCATATTAAAAGGCAGATACATACAATTTAAAACATAAATTATGGTTAGTAGTCCATAAGTAAATATCAAAATACAACTTAATAATTACATTATGCTGAAAATGGGTAAAACTAGCTATAAACCTCATATTAAGGCCAACAGGGACTGATTCATGACTAAAAACAATTGTTGGATATTTTGAATGAAGATTTAGTGTTGAAAGATGTCCTACAGTCATCTGAGTCTTGTTTTTATTACCTGTTAGTTTCTAGTCTCTGTCACGGAAATCAGGGCCTAATTCATCCATACAAAACCGGCTTGTACCGTGAGGAGTGCCTCCTCTTTATAAACTCTTCTCAAGAATCCTATCTATCCGAGATGTGGGACTAAATCCCACCCGAGTGCTGGCCGCTAACAAAATGGGTGTACAAAGTCAAAAGGAAGACAGAAACCGTAGGGATTGATTTCTTTAACACCTTTTCTCTGGTTGCTAAAATGGCTACTGTGAGGATGCTCATTGCCTTCGCTATCATTAAAGGGCAGC
>Ga0228710_1001747_pt1 | contig 33249 bp, 17 predicted proteins | sample MedpolnodulmetaG_FD_177995 | JGI IMG/M metagenome (GOLD analysis project Ga0228710, IMG submission 177995) | Root nodule microbial communities from Medicago polymorpha collected in Santa Monica, California, United States - pink nodules | ecosystem: Host-associated > Plants > Roots > Nodule... | reverse complement strand
AAAACACCATAAGTTCATTAACCAAAAGTAACCATCGCTAGCAATGTTTCATAAATAATTTGAAAATCCTAATCAGCAGAAGAAAAAAAAAACGAAGAAAAGCATACATAGAACTTATTGATAAACTCCTCTAAAATTTGTTTCAATTATTTATGTTACCCTTCCGGAATTCAAGCTGCAACCACAACTTTGAACAAATGTCATGCAAACAACGTGCTACTGCACTGGTAATCCTAAAAGCGCATCCTTACGGTTTTAGGGTTGAGCATGGCGAGAGCCAACAGTTTCTGATACATCGATATAGTAGGAATGACTTGAAGAACCAAATGAAGGCCCTTGAGAGATAACACCAGCTGGAGTGGCAAATTGGGACGATGGCATCGAAGAAGGCCTGAGTTTCAAGTTATTCGAGCTAGCCTTTTTTCCACTCAAAGTGAAACTACCCACTGTGATCTGTAAATGATTCTTACAAAGTTATAAATTGACGTAACAAAGTTTCATCAATCCTTCATGCAGAAAAAACTATCAACACCCATGAAGTTACATTCACGATGTGCTTTTAAAAATCAACATAAATTGTCTATAATTTAAGAACGATCCTTTTACTAACGATGCCGCGATAAGCTTATCAGCAACTACGCCTGCCAAAAGGCGTGAATTAGGAGTAAGTAGAGACACCTTAAAGCTACTCATTCTGTTACAACCACCACTATTATCAAATGGTTCTAATGTGCCTGAGAGGGATACATGAGTTCAAACTTGTCCTGTGATGAAAAAAGACATCAAAGAAAGAAAATTAAACTGAAACACATTTAGTTATATAAACCAACCCATCAGAGTACACACAAACAAAACTAAAGATGTTACTTCCTTCTATTCAAAAAAACATCAAATTTTTTGGCTTTCAAATAACCATAGAAAACAACATTAGTAAAAATACTCTTCAAAAAAAAACATTAGTAAAAATAAAGCTAGCACACAAAAATACAAGTGACAGACTAAACATATAAATATAGTCGGAATCATACACTTTAAGACTCAACAATGGTGTAATTCCACAAAGTACATTTGCTCTTTTATTTCAGTATAAAAAATACACTTTGATTAATTGATTGTGATGGATTTTTTCCTTTTTAAAAGCTAAATATACCAGTAGAAAAATATGAAAAAAAAAACTGATTATGTGCTAGAAGATGATAAATATATGCAAGCAAGCACTTATGGATTGTGCAATAAAAGCAATGTACTTTTTAGGTATCAGATTAAAATTGGATTGTGCGAAACTTGTGGATTGGTTTATGTACTCTCTCACTCTAACAAAAAATACATAAAATAAATCTAAAAAGTCAAATGTGTTTAGTAAAAAAACATTTAAATTTTTGGATCCTTTTGACTTTTATTTTGTTATAAGAGGAGTATAGTGAATATTAAAAATTGAAGGAAAAAAAATACAAAGACAGTAGAACAAAAGAGAATACAATGTGTCTGTGTTGTCAAATTTCCCTTAAGACACGGTGAATTATGTGTGAGTTTCCATAGGCCACAATACCAAATTTATTTTGAGAGGCACACCAGTTATATCCACCATGCTTCTTCCACGGGTTGTCTTAATGGTTAGTCGTCATAATTCGACAAAGTCAACACTATACATGTTGAATGCTAGCTTAAAAATGCATCTTACATCAAATTTCATATCTCTTTTAATTCAAATAGTTAAAGAAAAACCTTTTCATACTTAGATACATGGTTATTGAATGTATTCTAATAAAAAGGATGTAAAAAGTAATACCTTGTAAGTAACAATGCTTCCTTCCTGATGAAGGGAGACAATGCCTACCAAACCATGAGCAGAAAGAATGGACATCCCTGTATTAGGTCCTCCCCGACAACATGTCTTAAGTTTTTCAACAATGTCCTACAAACAAAACAAAATAAACATTTTGATTAGAACTATTCATAACAAAAGAGACTATAAAATAACTTTCCTTCTTACATCGTCAAAATCTACATGAATATTTCAACTTATAGAGTAACCAAAATCTACATTAGCATTTCAACTTATAAAGTAACCAAATTTTTAAAAATGTGTAACGCAATTAATTATATATATCACATATTAACGTTGGAATTAATTATAGGTTTAATAGCATACCTCTCCATGGTTCACAATGATCAAATGTGGAGAGAAAGAATTGTCAATAACTCCTGAGAAATTAACAACAAGAATGAAAATGAGAATCAAATAATCGACAAAATCAAAATTCAAATAATAAAAAAGAAACAAACTTAACATACTCATCACTTCAACCTCATGCTTCTTCTTAAAAGAGCCATGAGGCCTCCTCTTCCCCTTGTACTTTTCTTCACAATAGAATGAAAAGAATAAGTAATGGTAGCATCATGGATCGGGTCTGATCCCAAGCTCAAAGTAATGTTGTCATCAAGGAAGTATTTCCTCGGTCGACCCCTCTTTTTCTTGATTGAACCAGATCCAGAAGAAGCACCAACACATGGCTTCAAGGTGGAAGGACTAATGCCGTTGTTGAAAGGCTCAAAAAGAGGGAATGAGTTACTGTCCATGTTGAGAATAGGGAATTGAATTGTGGTGATTTCCATCATGGTGGTCGAGATAGTCTTTGCGAGTGGATTGGGGGCCACCAAAACAACTTTTTCCGGTTGAAGGTGGTGTGAATGAGGGTGTGGTGATTCTGGTTCATTTGAATCCATGACAATGCAGTGAAGAAAATAGTGATTGAAAAATGATTATGAATGAATGTGTATATATAGAGATAAAAGTAACGTAAATTTGTGAATGGTGTGATGATGAATGATGACGAATGAAGAAAAGTGTGAACCGAAAAATTAACTACCGAGGAAGAAAGAGGGGACAGGGAAAGTTTTGGATTTTAATTAGGCCAAACACATTTTGGAGTCATTTAAGTTTAAGGTTTGTACCAGATTAGTCATGTTAGTTTTTTAGTTTCAAATTGGTCTTTTATGTTAGTAAAAGTGTGTACATAATCCTTTAAGTCATAAAGTACATTCACATTACCCTTTTTCCATCAAACTTGGTTAAAAAATGTGTAGATGGACGTTTATTGCTAAGTTGGAAGGTCTAAATTCACCTATCTCAAAGCTAAGGTTCATATGTGTATTATTCAGTCTTATTTTAAAACAAAAATCATTCAATTACTGTTTTTAGGGGAAAAATTATTCGATTACTTGATTCATCGTGTTTTTGATAAAATATTTATTTCTAAAATTAAGATTGGTGTTATAAACACTTTTTGGACATTCCACCTCAGTGTTAAATGGTCTTGTAAGCACTTTTTAACAAAGTTGTACGAAAAACTGGATCAATTTGTTACAAAAATTAATTAAAAAACTATCTTGCTCACTTTTATCGACATTAATGATCAATTTAAAATTAAAAAAATTAATTTGATACAAACGTTAAACTTAAAGGATTATACGATGTATTTGGCCATTTATATTTATTATATATTTGAATTTTCATCATTTGTTATTACTTTACATTTTTTAAATCATTTCTTTTGAAAATAAAATATATTTTTTGACGTCAGAAAAATAAAATATAACTTTATTTTGACTTTGAAATAAAACATAACTTACATAATTTAAGATCTCTTTTGACTAAATCTCTCTTTATCTCATTATAACGTTATATTTGACAAAGTGTAATTATAATAAATACATCTATATACGTTTTCTTGTAAAAAGAAACATTTATATATGTTCTGTCAAAAAAAAACATTTATATATGTTTTTTTTAATAAAATTGTTACTCCGAATGAATTATAAATAAAATTAACTTCATATTTTTACAATAAAATATAATTAAAAATTTTGGGTGTTATCCCTTCGATTTCTAAGGGAGGAGGCTCTGATAATTCAAAGTTCAATCATAAGGTAAGTAATGTTTGGTCAAGAATATTCGCACCCAAGAATCAAACTAAGGTTTTCATGAACAATTCGTTTTTAGTGGGGATCACTAACCACTTGAGATCGATTATTTCTTTAATATAAACAACTTTTAATCACTCGTCTCATATAAGATGTATTTATCCGTAAAATACCACTTATTTAATTATTTTATATTCAATAATCAAATTAGTAGTAATAAGAGTAATTAAATAGGAAATATACTTAATTGTTATTAATGTTGCATATAATAAATGTGAATAACCAACGATGGATTGGTTCAATTGGTAAGAGACTTGGACCCCTTATGTATGTGGTTAAAGATTCGGTTTTTTATTATTAAGTGGAAAAAATCTGGTTTGAAGGGGAGAACTCAACTTGTCTGCCCTATAGGTTTTTCCAGAGATTAGTCACCATTAAACGATGGTGGAAACTTCGTATAAATATAATGGTAACCAAAAATAAATATGTATAGCTATTTTTTTAACATCGCTCAAAAAGTATATTATTTATTGCGTGTAATTTAGTCAAAAAAATATATTTTTTTGGTATATAGATAAAGTGGTTAGCATGACTAGAACTCACACACACGATTATGCGGTCCTTTCTATGAACCATGACGAACGTGTCCAACTAAAATTTTTGACATTTTCAGTTGAAGGAGTAATTATATAATTTAAGATATCGTTTGACTAAAGCTTTCTTTGTCTCATCATAACAGTTATATTTGACCAAGTGTAATTTTTTTTTTAGGGAAGTGTAATTATAATAAATACATTTATATACGTTTTTCTTTTATAAAAATTGTTATTCCCTAATGAACTTCGTATTTTTGCAATGAAATATAAGTAAAGTTTTTGGGTGCTATCCCTTCGATTCCGAAGGGAAGAGGCTCTAATAATTTAAAGTTCGGTCCTGAGGCAAGTAAAGTTTGGTCAAGAATTATCTCACCCAAAAATTAAACTATAGTTTTCATAAACAATTTGTCTTTTAGTGGATTTCATTAACCGCTTGAGATCAATTGTTTCGTTAATATAAATAAATTTTAATCACTCATCTCATATAAGATGTATTTATCCGTAAAATACCACTTATTTAATTATTTTATATTCAATAATCAAATTATCTGTGTTTCCCAAAAAAATATATTTTACATCTGTGTTGTTCCCCTAAATACAACCGATAAAGATTGTCAAGTATTTTCATATCCCTTACACAAAAAACAGTAGTTCCATATTATTTTTTTATTTTATTTTATTAATATAAGTTATTCTTCCTTACCCATTGATCAATTGTAACAAACGTGAGTAAAAAATAATGGTAAATATTGGACTTTAAATCCTCTAAAAAAAAGATTAGTAACAAACGTGAGCAAAAAATAATGTTAAAGATTGGACTTTAAATCCTCTAAAAAATATTAGTAACAAACGTAAGGAAAAAATATTGTTAAAGATTGGACTTTAAATCCTCTAAAAAAATATTTGTAGCAAACGTGAGCAAAAAATATTGTTAAAGATTAGACTTTAAATCCTCTAAAAAAATATTAGTAACAAACGTGAGCAAAAAATAATATTAAAGATTGGACTTTAAACCCTCTAAAAAAATGATTAGTAACAAACGTGAGTAAAAAATATTGTTAAAGGTTTGACCTTAAATCCTCTAAAAAAAAATCAGTAACAAACTTGAGCAAAAAATAATGTTAAAGATTGGACTTTAAATACTCTAAAAAAAAGATTAGTAACAAACGTGAGCAAAAAATAATGTTAAAAATTAGACTTTAAATCCTCTAAAAAAAGATTAGTAACAAACGTGAACAAAAAATATTGTTGAAGATTGGACTTTAAATCATCTAAAAAAAATATTAGGACTCAAAATATTTTAGAAAAAGATTTGTTAGCACTGTATAATAAATAAATAAATATTAATAAGTAGGGTTCTCACCGTTCATAGTTCGTTCCCACATTGTTTATTTTTTCTCAACCTCTCTCAGCCAGAATTCATAATCAACCTGTAAGTTTTTTTCTTTTTCTTTCATGTTACAATTAATCAAACTCGGTTAATTTTATGGATTATTTGACTTTGGTTTATAAGTGATTATGATTCAAATTGTTTACGATTAGTTTCAAGGATTATTTGACTTTGCTGGTTTATAATTGCTTATACAAACTATGATATCGTGGTTTTCTTTTATATAAAGAGAACCGTTTTTTTTAATTATTAAATAAATCATTATTTTGTTTAATAAAGGCGATATAGCTTCAGCAACGTATATAACATCGGTGCCGATGATGACATTGAAAACTCTATCACTTAACTCCTTTATGCTTTTTATGTGATCTTTGTTTCCCCGCTCAAGTTTTTTTGTAGTTAGTTTAGTCAGCAATGGTTGTCCTCTTTACATGCAAGTTGCGACGCACCACTATTGCTAAGGACCTCTAATATTTTCAAATGGCCTTCTCTCAGTGTTGCTGTTGTAGCATAGCCCCGAAACAATCTCACATTTACATTAGCTCCCACATTCTATTTAATCTTAACACTTAAATTTGTTTTGACGACATGTCACATATCTATGGCTTGAAATTGGGTAAATAGAGCACACCTAAATGGAGCAATGATGAATGTCGCTATTTGAACAAATATCACAGTCATACATTGATAAAAAAATATTAAAAATTCATGTCCGTCTTCTATTGTTAAAAAAATATATGCATGGTACTTTTACTAACTCTTTCATTATTACCCCTTTAAAACAAAAAAAAACGAAAATTTCTTTCATTATTAATTATTAATCTTTTAATTTTGACGATTCTTATTAGAAAAATGGAAAATAGCAAAAGTCAACTATCGAGGGAGGATCACCAAAAAGTAAGGTCAGAATATGAAAGGAAAAGAAAATAGAGAATGGACAATGAGCAAACACAACAACGACTACTTCAAAGACGAGAAAATTATAAACGACGGAAAGAAAAAGAAAAAGAAGTTGAAATATCATGCACTAATGATATTGTTGAGACAAAGGTGCCCAATCAAATTTTCACAGCTACGGATTTTTCAAATAAACACTTTCAAGGAACCCATGACAACGAAGCAGAATCAAGTCTCATACATATTAATGACCCAACACTTGGTTAGTGATGAAAACAAAATTATAAACTTTTAACCTATTTAACAATTACTATTATTTATTATTATATTGTGATACTTTTTTTTTATGTCATAAATATTCTTATATATTTATTTTAACTATCTGATCTTAATAATGCATCAACTTTTCAAAGAACTCAAGATAATGAATCAGAATATGATGAACCAAAATATTATGAACCGGAATATGGTAACTCCAATGTTTTTGTAGAATATATCAAATATTTACATTTGTTATGTTATAAATTATAATATCACTTTGGTCGCATATAATGTGGAAGTTGATGAAAATTTTCAAGATGCACAAATACAAAATGTGGATATGGAAGACAGAATTAATGAAAATTATGGAGATGCACAAATACAAAATATGGATATGGAGGATACAGTTAATGAAAATTTTAAAGATGCACAAATACAAGATGAGGATATGGAGGACACAGTTAATGAAAATTATTTTGTATTTTATGTTATCTATTACCGATTACTATTAGAATAAACAATAAAAAAATCATTATTTTATATGCAGACAAACTAAAATATTTTGAGTTCATAAATAATTTTGTTATATGCCTTCACAATATTTTGTTTATAAATCAATATATCAATAATTTCCATTAATATTTTAAAATTTAATCAAAATTATACAAACAAACATAATAAAAGGAGTAATAATCACTTTGGTCCCTGAAATTGTAATGAGTAGTCAAAATAGTCCTTCAATCTATCAAAACTTCAAAGTAGTCCCTGATTGTACATTTTGTTAGTCAAAATAGTCCTTAATGTTAAAATATTTCATTAATATTGTCAGATTAGTCCTCCAATATACTTACTTATTGTCATATTAGTCCTTATAAGTACATGTTTATGGTCATTTTAGTCCATATATGAAAAGAGTTATTGTCAACATTGAGAGGTTATTTTAGTGTCAAAGACTATTTTGACTAACACAATGCACAATCAGGGACTATTTTGAAATTTTGATACAATGAAGGACTGAAATGACTGATCATTACATATTCAGGGACTAAAGTGACTATTTCCCCCATAATAAAACAATCACATGTGTTAGCGCGGTAGAAAGAGCGGACATACGGGCACGATAGTGCCCTTCTTTCCGCTAGTTAGTAATAAGAGTAACTAATAACGGTTATATTTTTGGCATTTTTAGTTGAAGGAGTAATTAAATAATTTAAGATATCGTTTGACTAAAGCTCTCTTTGTGTCATTATAACGGTTATATTTGACAAAGTGCAATTATAATAAATACATTTGTATACGTTGTTATATAAAAATTGTTATTCCTGAATGAATTATAAATAAAATTTACTTAATATTTTTGTAATAAAATATAAGTAAAATTATTGGGTATTATCCCTTCGATTCCTAAGGAAAGAGGCTTTGATAATTCAAAGTTAGATCCTGATAAGTAAAGTTTGGTCAAGAATTATCTCACCCAAGAATCAAACTAAGGTTTTCATGAACAATTTGTTTTTTAGTGAAGCTCATTGACCACTTGAGATCAATTGTTTCGTTAAGATGTTTTTATCCGTAAAACACAACAAAATTAATTATTTGATATTCAATATTCAAATTATTAGTAATAAGAGTAATTTATTAGGAAATAGACTTAAGTGTTATTAATGTTGCATATAATAAATGTGAATAACCAACAATGAAATGGTCCAAGTGGTAAGGAACCTTGGACCCCTTAAGAATGTGGTCAAATGTTCGATTTCTGATTCTTGTACGTGGAAACAATCCGGTTTGAAGGGGAGAACTCAACTTGTCTTTTCCATAGATTTTTTCGGAGATTCGTCATCGTTAAACGGTGGTGAAAACTTCGTATAAATATCATCATAACAAAAAAATAATATGAATAGCTATTTTTTTAATATCCCTCAAAAAGTATATTATTTATTGTGTATAATTTAGTCAAAATTTTCTTACATATATTTTTTTGATAAATAGATAAAGTGGTTAGCATCACTAAAACTCTCACACACAACTGTGAGGTCTTGATCATGAACCATGAGGAACGTGTCCAACTAAATTTTTTGGAATTTCTAGTTGGAGGAGTATTAAATTACAAGAAATGATATTTGAACAACCATTTTGTGACAATTTTTAGACAACTCTCATTGATATTATGTTCTTATTATCCCTCTTCATTTTTTTTCTATTGTTTTTGACCAATCAAAAGAGAAAAAATAATTGTCACAAAAATTGTCACCAATTGTGTACAAATATTATTACTCTTAAATTATTAAGGATTATTAAATTATTTTGGCATTACTTATATTTTGTATAAAAGAGTATTAAATTATTTAAAATACTAGTAATATTTTTATGGAACTTTTATGTTGTTATTAATTTTTTTTGATGGGATGTTGTTATTAATTATATTAAATGTATTAATGCTTTTTTTTTAAGGAAAATGCATTAATGCTTAGTTAATGAATTTCTTGCATTAATTGTATATACCCCGCAACATCCATCTATAATGATGATAGAATATAAATATCATTCATTTAATTTAACTTTTGTATTATTAATAGATCAATTTCTTTTGGGTACATATTAATAGATCAATTTATTAGACGTGAATTGTACTTTGTCCCACATGTAGTACTATTCATTATTAATAAATTATTTGTAAGAATATAAATTTACAATGAATGATCATTTCAATTGATATTAGTATTTCCATACTATTATAAACAAAAATCCATTTTTAGATTTATTAACTAGGTACATTAGTTGCTTAACTTCTAGGTCACTTTTTTGAATTATTTGTCCATATAGAAATATAGAAGGCCAACCAAGTTGTTTGGGCTCCGGTGACAAGGAGCTCCTTTCAAGGACGTACCCGGGGAATATCGGGTTCGATTCCCAGGAGAAACAATGTTTGGCCAATGCGCATGCCTCCACGCATGAGTCGGATTAATCGCCCACCTTTGGTGGGTTGGAAACTGGTGCGAAAGCCGAAAAAAATAATATAGAAGGCCAAAAATATGAAGAATATCAAGGGTTATAATATGTGTTTTTTATTTTACACGGTCATTTTTCAAACTTCGTATATTTGACATATTCAATTTGAACAATTAACCTTTTAATTTATAAAAGTAGGTCAAATATATTTTTACACTTTTTTATGTTAGAGGTTTGTAGCAAAATATTTTTTTACATTTTTCTTTTTAGTAACAATTTGACCCTTAGGGCCCGTTTGGTGCGCAGGATAACTAGACAGGATATGATACAATTATCCTATCCTGATGAAATCTATTGTTTGGTGCACTAATAGAAAATGATAAATTAAACTTATTTCTAATCCTATCCTATCCAACCTTTGTTATTCTTATCCTTGATTTTTGGTGGGTTAGCAACCTGATAGAATAAAACTAGCACACACGCCTTCTTTGTTTCTTCCAAAATCCATATTCGACTCCCGCAACATGCTTTCTTTTCCAATTTCATTCGAATAAAAATTTCCTTTTCTTTCTGTGTTGCTTTCGTAATTCAACTTTTTTCGAATATTTTTTTCCTGCATTTTGTGATTCGATTTTTTCCCAAATCCAATCATTTGTCTTGCTTCTGCTACCTGCTATTTATTTATTTATTCTTTTACGTAATTGCATATGTATATTTTTTTTAAAGAAAGATATGGTTATTGTTATGCGATTGAATATTTTAATTTTTATTAGTGCAGGTTTTTTTGTTGCAATTATATGAAACTATTTACTTACTCATTATTTTCTGATTGTCAATTAAGAATATGAAGAAGAAAAAAATCTTAGAAAGTATGAAATTGTTTCACAACGATAACTTAGTAATTTAAATATAATATATTTTTTATAATGCAGTAGCAAGTGTACACCAAACGCATTATAGAATAAAATAATGCTATCATTTCTTTATCAAGTGTGCACCAAACGCATGATAGGATAAATATTTATCATGTCACTATCATATCCTATGTTTATCCATCTTCTTATCATATCCTGTCTCTATCATATTCTGCACACCAAACGGGCTCTTAAAGTCATAAGATGTTTTTGTTGTTAGTTGTTACCATTTTCCATTCAACCCCTTTAAAAATGCTTATGTCATCTTTAAAAAATCAACTTTAAGAGATATCCGCATTTCTTTAAAAAATCAAATTTTTAGGTTCATTCAATAGAAGATGTATTTGGTCAATAATATAGACCAAATACATTATTTATTGAATGAATAAGACAACAACATTTGTACAAATACTCAATGAAAAGAGAAGAGACGACTAGGGTTTCTCACATATAAATATGATGCATTATATATATAACCGCTTCTCAAGTTTGAATAAACAATGTAAATTGGGGTTTAAAAGTGGTGCAGACATATTACTATCTTAAACAATTGACAAATCAATAAATATATAGCCTTCTGTTGACTAAACAAAGTTGTTAAGCCTTTACATTATACACATTGTATTGGAGAAGTTAGAAAAGCCACAACTGAGGGACATAGTTCTCCATCACCATCTATTTTTTGAAGCAATTGGAATCACAATTGAGAAAATCCAGCTGACCTCAGCTAATTTCAGCTTCCATCAACACAAACAGATCACTATTGACCATGATTCACATTCTAAACGCTATAATGAAATGATGTAGTTTTCATTGTAACTAATGTTAAATTTGATAAAGTAGCTACATATGGATTTAGGCAGCCCAACAAAACGACATATTTTTCTTCCATATCTTAAAGAAAAAAATGACCAAGAAATTATGACACTCATTCAAGATGCAACTCTAACTCTTACATCATCTATTTATGTAGAAGATAAGAGATTAAATTAACTGTGAAGAATAAGACTTGGAAATTAGTAACTCTATCCAAGGGTCATGAATCCATCAAAATCAAATGACTATAAGGTAAGAAGAATGCTAATAGAGGTGGAAAAATACAAAACAATACTTATTTCCAAAATAAAATCCTCCTCATTCACCTCTTATGCCATCTACTTAAAAAGAAGAAAGATCAAGTAAAAGTCCAAGGAAGATAAACAACGTGCTTTACATTTACCAAATGACTAATGGAATTACTCTCAACCTTGAGGAGTTATATTGTTTTTTAATAGATATCTAGCAAATAGATTTTGATGAAGCTATCAAATACAAAAGATGGAGATTTGTCATATATGAGGAGATTAAATCAATTGTGAATAACATTATTTGGGAATTAGAGACTCTACCCAAGGGTCACAAATTCATGAGAGTACAAGACAAGAATCATTCTAATAGAGAGGTGGAAAAATACAAAGCAAGACTTATTGCCGAAAGTATCTCCACATCATTCACCTCTTATATCATCTACTTACCTAGAAGAAAGCTCAATAAAGAGAATGTAAATAATAGATAGTGGGCAACTAGATCTTGACAAATCTATGAAAGACAAAAGATGAATATATGCCATATATAAGGATATCAAATAAATCGTGAAATATTATTAACTCTACCCAAAGATCATGAATTCATCAGACTCAAATTAGAGTACAAGGTGAAAAAAATGCTAATAGAGAGGTGAAAAAATACAAAGCAAACCATATTGATAAATTAGAGTACTATATGCTTGATTTGGAATGAAGTAAAAAAAATCTACCACATTGATTTAGAAGAAGATGTAGACACTTAACTACCATTATAGTAAATATTTTAATTGATTGGTGCAAGACTTTGCATGAACAATAAAATTTCGCATTAATTGATTAATGTTGTATATACTTCAAAATCAAATAAAATTTCTAGAAATAACATGAAGTGATTTTTAAATATAGAATTGTCTAAGTATATGTAAAAGTAGTGTTTATATTTTGTATTAAGAAAATTGTAAGGTTTTAATCTCTTAAAACATTTTTCTCCATCTAACTTAGATGTCTCACAAACTATAACTTTTTTGTAATTGAAGCATGCATGGAAGATTAAAGATTTTGTGGTCAGTGTAATACACTTTTTTTTTAAAGAAGTGTAATACACTTATACTCTCACGCTAATGTGACGAATTTCTTGAATTTATATATTACTGAATATCTATATACTTGTAAAAAAAGACTGGACGAATTAAATGAGATAAAGTAATGTATTATTTTCCATTTCAGCAGCCATATAATCTCTTTAAGAACAACAATGATAAAGAAAATAGGGTGAAAGTTGTCAATGTGATGAATAAAATTTGAAAATATCGAGTTCAAATGAGACGATGCATAACTCATATTTCTAATATAGTCACAAGCATATCTAAAACCACCATAAGTTCATTAACCAAAAGTGACCCTCACTAGCAGAAGAAAAAAACGAAGAAAAGCATATATAGAACTTATTGATAAACTCCCCTAAAATTTGTTTTAATTATTTATGTCACCCTTCCAGAATTCAACCTGCAAACCACAACTTTGAACAAATGTCTTGCAAACAACCTTACAGTTGAGCTTGGCGAGCCAACAGTTGCTGGTACATCGATATAGTAGGAATGAGCTGATTACCATTATTGTAGATTCCAGACCCCTGACTAAAAGGACTAATCTCATTGCCACCAGAGGAACCAAATGAAGTCCCTTGGGAGATAACACCAGATGGAGCGGCAAATTGGGACGATGGCGTCGAAGAAGACCCGAGTTTCAAGTTATTTGAGCTAGCCTTTTTTCCACTCAAAGTAAAACTACCCACTGTGATCTGAAAATATTCATAAAAAGTCATAAAATTGATGCAACAAAGTTTGATCAATCCTTCATGCAGAAAAAACTATCAACACCCATTAAGTTACATTCACGATTTGGTTTTAAAAATCAACATAAATTGTTTATCATTTGAGAACAATACCTTTACCAACGATGCCGCAATAAGCTTATCAGCAACTACTCCTGCCAAAAGGTGTGAATCAGGAGTAACTAGAGACACCTTAAAGTTACTCATTCTCTTACAACCACCGATATTATCAAATGGTTCTAATGTGCCTGAGAGGGATACAAGTTCAAACTTGTCCTGTGATGAAAAAAGACATCATAGAAAGAAAATTAAACTAAAACGCATTTAGTTATATAAACCAACCATCAGAGTACACACAAACAAAACATCTCAAAATAAAAATCATCAATTTTTTTGACTTTCAAATAACCATAGGAAGCGATATTAGTAAAAACAAAGCTAACACACAAAAATACAAGTGACAGACTCAACATATAAATATAGTTGTAATTCTAAAAGTAGAATGACGAAATATTCTCAATAACGATTTGAAAGTGTATGACTCCATCATTGTTGTCAAAGTCGAGATCCTAATTAAGATCGTCAGGGTTTGATAGATCGCTGTTCAAAGAATCGTAAAATCCTACCGCCAATTTTATAAAATTATAGTTGCACTCACACACAAGCGCACAAAAAAAAAGTAGCATAGACAAGAAAATTAACCTTAAACCATAGCAATATACCAACTTAAATGAAAAGCTCATTATTTGATCATATCCTTTACCATTCAAAATTAGACTAATAAAATAATATCTAATTCATTATTTATCACCATTATACAAGTATACCCGTGGTTTTGACAACATTTGATCCCACATCTCTCCCACGCCAACGAAAACAGTGTGCACAAATTTTAATCCACGAAATATATATTCAAAAAATGAAATTAATCAAAGATATAAAACTCGTAGAAAATATGAAAAAGACTGATTGTGTGCTAGAAGATAATAAATATATGCAAGACTGATTATGGATTGGTTTATGTACCCACCCTCAAACAAAATATACGTATAATGAATCTAAAAAATCAAATGTCTTTAGTCTAAAAACATTTAAATTTCTAGATCCTTTTGAATTTTATTTTGTTACAAGGGGAGTGTAGTGAATATTAAAAATTGAACGACAAAAATACAAAGATATCGGAACAAAAGAGAATACAATGGAATGGGGAAACTTCATTTCATGTTTTCAATGGGTCAGTGTTGTCAAATTGCTCTTGAGACATGGTGGATTATGTGTGAGTTATATCCACCATGCCTCTTCCATGGGTTTTTTTAATGGCTAGTCGTCATAATTCGACAAAGACAACACTATGATATGTTGAAGGCTAGCTTTATAATACATGAACAACAAATAAATGCATCTTATATCAGATTTCATATCTCTTCTAATTATAATAGTTCAAGAAAAACCTTTTCACACTTAGATACATAGTTATTGAATGGATTCTAATAAAAAAGATGTAAAATGTACTACCTCATAAGTAACAATCCTTCCTTCCCGATGAAGGGAGACAGTGCCTACCAAACCATGAGCAGAAAGAATGGACATCTCAGTATTAGGTCCTCCCTGACAACATGTCATAAGTTTTTCAACAATATCCTACAAACAAAACAAGATAAACATTTTGATTAGAACTATTCATAACAAAATAGACTATAAAATAACCTCCCTTTTTACATTGTCAAAATCTACGATAACATTTCAACTCATAGAGTAACCAAAATTTGCATTAGCATTTCAACATATAAAGTCGCCACCTTTTTAATATCGTCAAAGTCTACATTAGCATTTAAACATAAAGTAACCAAATTTTTAAAATTGTGAAAGGCAATTAATTTTATATATAGATTGCATGTTCATATTGGAGTTAATTATAGGTTTGATAGCATACCTCTCCATGATTCACAATGATCAAATGTGGAGAGAAAGAAGTGTCAGTAACTCCTGAGAAATTAACAACAAGAATGAAAATGAGAATCAGATAATCGATCATATTTAAATTCAAATAATAAAAAAGAAACAAATTTAACATACCACACTTTTCTTTCAAAAAAAAAAAACATACCAAGCACTTCAACCTCCTGCTTCTTCTTAAAAGAGCCACGAGGCCTTCCTCTTCCCCTTGTACTCTTCTTCATAATAGAATTAGAAGGATAAGTGTTGGTAGCATCATGGATCGGGCCTGATCCCAAGCTCAAAGTAATGTTGTCATCAAGGAAGTATTTCCTCGGTCGACCCCTCTTTTTCTTGATTGAACCAGACCCAGATGAAGCACCAACACATGGCTTCAAGGTGGAAGGATCAGTCCCATTGTTAAAAGGATTAAAAAGAGGGGAAGGGTTACTGTCCATGTTGAGAATAGGGAATTGAGTTGTGGCAAGTTCCATCATGGTGGTTGGCACATACTTTGCGAGTGGATTGGGGGCAACCTTTTCAGGTTGAAGGTGGTGTGGGGGAGGGTGTGGTGGTTCTGGTTCATGTGAATCCATGACAATGTAGTGAAGAAAATAATGATTGAAAAAAAGACTATGAATGAATGTGTATATATAGAGATGAAAGTAACATAAAATTGTGAATGGTGTGATGATGAATGATGACAAAAGAAGAAAAGTGTGAACCAAAAAATCAATTACCTAGGAAGAAAAAGGAAAGGAGCGTTTCAGAATTTTAGGTCAAACGCATTCTGAAGTCATTTAAGTTTAATGTTTGTATCAGATTAGTTTTTAAAATTTTTTTTAGTTTCAAATTGGTCCTTTATTTTAGTAAAAGTGTATACATAATCATTTAAATCAGAAAATATATCCACATTACCTTCTTTTATCAAACTCGATTAAAAAGTGTGTATGCAGACGTTTATAGCTAAGTTGGAAGGTCTAAATTCACCTATCTCAAAACTAAGGTTCATAGGTGTACTATTCGGTCTTAGTTTAAAACTAAAAGCATTCAATTATTTTTTTTAAGGGAAAAATCATTTGATATCTTCATAATGTCCTTGATTAAATATTTATTTCTAAAATTAAGATTGAATTGACAAACAATTTGAAAAAAAAAATGTATATAAGTAGTTTTGTTTGGTGTCATAAACACTTTTTGGACATTCAACCTCAATGTTAAATGGTTATGTAAGAACTTCTTAACAAAGTTGTATGAAAAAATGGATCAATTTATTACAAAAAATAATTAAACGAATAACTTGCTCACTTTTACCGACATAAAGGACTGATTTAAAACAAAAAACTAGAAGAAATAATTTGATACAAACGTTAAACTTAAAGGACTCTAAGATGTATTTGGAAAAAAAAATTATTTAATTTTAGTTAGGGCTTTCAGTTGATTTTAGATTTGGTTTTTTATTTGCTTTTATGGAAATATTTTATTTGTTTTTAGGGAAAGATTTGGTTTTTTTTTTTTTTGAAGTAAGGGAAAGATTTGGTTTTTATTTGTCCGGGTTTGAACCCCGACTTTGTATATATTATGCATTGTCTCTACCAACTAAGACGATTTTGTTTTTAATTATTTAGATATTCCCATTTATATTTATTATCTATTTGAATTTTCATCATTTGTATTTTTATTGAGTTTGAAATAAATATAACTTGTATAATTTAAAATATCGTTTGACCTTGACCAACAAAATAAATATCGTTTGACTAAAGTTCTCTTTATCTCATTATAACGATTACATTTGACCAAGCGTAATTATAATAAATACATTTTTTAAAAGTATAATAAATACATTTATATACTTTTTTTTATAAAAATTATTACTCCAGAATGAATTATAAAAAAAATTACTTCATATATTTCAAATGAAATATAAATATATTTTTTTTGATGTTATCCCTTTGGTTCCTAGGCGAAAAGGCTCTGATAATTCAAAGTTTGATTGTGAGATAAGTAAAGTCTGGTCAAGAATCATCTCACCCTAGAATCAAACTAAGGTTTTCATGAACAATTCATCATTTATTGGAACTCATTAACCACTTGAACTCAATTGTTTGGTTTTAATAAGTCAATTTCAATCACTCATCCCTAATAAGATGTATTTATTCGTAGAACACCGTTTATTTAATTATTTTATATTCAATAATCAAATTATTATTATTAATAAGAGTAATTAATTAGGAAATAGACTAAATTGTTGTTATTAATGTTGCATATAATAAATGTGAATAACCAACAATGGATTGGTTCAAGTGGTAAGAGACTTGAACCCCTTAAGCATGTGGTTAAAAGTTAGATTTTTGATTCTTGTGAGCGGAAAAAATCCGGTTTGAAGCGGTAAACCCAACTTGTCTGCCCCACACGTTTTTTCGGAGACTAGTCACCGTTAAATGATGGTGGAAACTTCGTATAAATATCATGGTAACCAACAAAAATATGAATAGCTATTTTTTTAATATCCCTTAAGAAGTATATTATTTATTGCGTATAATTTAGTGAAAAAAATTACATTTTTCTTTTGGGTATATAGATGAAGTGTTAAGCATCACTAAAACTCACACACACAACTGTGAGGTCCCCTATGAACCATGATGAACGTGGCCAACTAAAAAATTTGGCATTTTCTGAAGAAGGAGTAATTATATAATTTAAGACGTCGTTTGACTAAAGTCTTTATCTCATTATAACGGTTATATTTGACCAAGTTTAATTATAATAAATACATTTATATACGTTTTTTTGTTATAACTATTGTTACTCCCGGATGAATTATAAATAAAATTTACCTCATATTTTTGCAATAAAATATAAGTAAAATTATTGGGTGTTATACCTTCGATTCTTAAGGAAACAAGCTCTAATAATTCAAAGTTCGGTCCTGAGTTAAGTAAAGTTTGATCAAGAATTATCTCACCCAAGAATCAAACTAACATTTTCATGAACAATTCGTCATTTAGTGGAACCTATTAACCACTTGAACTCAATTGCTTGGTTTATATAAGTAAATTTTAATCACTCATCCAATATAAGATGTATTTATCCGTAAAACACCATGTATTTAATTATTTTATATTCAATAATCAAATTATTAGTAATAAGAGTAATTAATTAGGAAATAGACTTCTTTTTTTGAAGAAAGAAATAGACTTAATTGTTATTAATTTTGCATGTAATAAATGTGAATAACAAACAATGGGTTGGTTCAAATGGTAAGAGACTTTAACCCTTTAAGTATGTGGTTAGGTTCATTTTTTTATTCTCGAGTGTGGAAAAAATCCGGTTTGAAAGGAAGAACCCAACTTGTCTGTCCCACAAGTTTGGTCGGGGATTAGTCATCGTTAAACGGTGGTGGAAACTTCGTATAAATATCATGGTAACCAAAAATAAAATATGAATAGCTATTTTTTTTTTTAATAATATCCCTCAAAAAGTATATTATTTATTGTGTATAATTTAGTCAAAATTTTCTTACGTTTTTTTTTTTTGTATATAGATGAAGTGGTAAGCATCACTAAAACTCACACACAACTGTGAAGTCTAGACTATGAACCATGACGAACTTGTCAAACTAAAAATATTGGCATTTCCTGTTGAAGGAGTAATTATATAATTTAAGATATTATTTGACTAAATCTTTCTTTGTCTCCTTATAACGGTTATATTTGACCTATTGCAATTATAATAAATACATTTATATACGTTCTTTTTATTATAAAAATTGTTAGTCCCGAATGAATTATAAATAAAATTAACCTCATATTTTTGCAATATAATATAAGTAAGATCATTGGGTGTTATCCCTTCGATTGCTAAGAAAAGAGGCTATGATAATTCAAAGTTTGATCCCGAGGTAAGTAAAGTTTGGTCAAAAATTATCTCACCCAAAAATAAAACTAAGGTTTTCATGAACAATTTATCATTTAATTGAACTCATTAACCACTAGAGCTCAATTGTTTGGTTCATTAAGTAAATTTCAATCACTCATCCCATAAAAGATGTATTTATCCGTAAATCACAGTGTATTCAATTATTTTATATTTAATAATCAAATTGTTATTAATAAAAGTAATTAATTCGGAAATAGACCTAATTGTTATTCATGTTGCATATAATAAATCTGAATAAGCAATAACGGATTGGTTCAAGTGGTAAGAATATTGAACCCCTTAAGCACGTGGTTAAAAGTTCGATTTAGATTCTTGTCAGTGGAAGAAATCTGGTTTAAAGGGTTACACCCAACGTGTCTGCCCCATAGGTTTTCCTGAAGATTAGTCACTGCTAAACGGCGGTGGAAACTACGTATAAATATCATGGTAACCAACAAAAACATGAATAACTATTTTTTTTAATATCCATCAAAAAAGTATATTATTTAATGAGTTCTCCGATGTGCCAACCTAGTTGGGATGTCGTTGCTTCCTTTGATGCATGTCCTTGCTCATAGCTTAAAAAAAGTATATTGTTTATTGCGTATAATTCAGTAAAAAAATTCTTACATATTTTTTTGGGTATATAGATGAAGTGATAAGCATCACTAAAATCACACATACAACTGTGAGGTCCTGACTATGAACCATGACCAACATGTCCAACTAAATTTTTTGGTATTTCCTGTTGAAGGAGTAATTATATAATTTAAGATATCGTTTGACTAAAGCTCTCTTTGTCTCATTATAACGGTTATATTTGACCAAGTGTAATTATAATAAATACATTTATATATGTTTTTTTGTTATAAAAATTGTTACTCCCGAATGAATTATAAATAAAATTTACCTCATATTTTTGCAATAAAATATAAGTAAAATTAGTGGGTGTTATCGCTTCGATTTCTAAGAAAAGAGGCTCTGATAAGTCAAAGTTTGATCTTGAGGTAAGTAAAGTTTGATAAAGAATTATCTCACCCAAGAATCAAACTAAGGTTTTCATAAACAATTCGTCTTTTGATGGAGCTCATTAAGCAGTTGAAATTAATTGTTTCTTTAATATAAATAAATTTTAATCACTCATCTCATGTAAGATGTATGTATCCGTAAAACATCGTGTATTTAATTATATTATATTTAATAATCAAATTGTTATTAATGAGAGTAATTAATTAGGAAATAGACTTAATTGTTATTAATGTTGCACATAATAAATGTGAATAAGCAGCAATGGATTGGTTCATGTGGTCAGAACTTGAACCCATTAAGAATGTGGTTAAAAGTTCGATTTCTGATTTTTGTGAGTGGAAAAAATCTGGTTTGAAAGGGAGAACCCAACTTATCTGTCCCACAGGTTTTCGTGGAGATTGGTCACCATTCAACGGTGGTGGAAACTTCGTATAAATATCATGGTAACCAAAAATGAAATATGAATAATTATTTTTAAATATCCTAAAAAAGTATACTATTTATTGCGTATAATTTAGTCAAAATTTTCTTACATTTTTTTTTTATATATATATATATATATATATATATATATATATATAGAGATGACGTGGTAAGCATCACTAAAACTCACACACAAATGTGAGGTCCTGACTATGAACCATGACAAATGTGTTTGTCATACCCCAATTTCTGACCTAAGATCCTACATTCATACGTCATTTGACCTTGAATAGTCTTTGACTTTTCAGAGAAAAATTCGGTAGAGAGGTGTTTTAAAATACCTCATTTTTGGTTCCGAGTCGGACCCTCTTATCTTTTTTTTAGTTTTTCTATTATTCATTCACTTTTAATTTTGATTTTTAATTCTTATTTTTGTTTTTTTAATTTTTATTTTAGTCATTTTTATTTCTTTTTTATTTTATTTTCCTTTTCTTTTAACTGTTTTTTATTTATTTATTTGTTTATTTTTATTGATGTCCGAAAATGTCTAAAGGAATTCAATGAGTCCAAAAAATATATGTCAAGGTCTGAAAAAATCTTTCTCTTCTCTGTGCCACAACTTTAGGAGCAAGTCACAAAAGTCAACACGTTTTCTTCTCCTCAAAGTTATTTCCATTTCTACATCAACCCTAATTCTATAAAAGCCAACCTGCACGCACACAAAAAAGACACACAATTTTCACACATTTTTCAGTTTTCATTTTATTTCTTTTGAAACCCTTTAGCCACCATATTTTTTTTTTTATAGAATTCAATATCATATATCCCAAAAAATTCCATTACCACCTTTGTGTTTGCTATTCTATCGATTCCAATTATTTCCTTGTTTGCTGCACCGTATTCCAATTCCAATTCTGTGTTTTTTAATTCTGATTCATAATACTTTCATGGGAGCTTCTACGGTGCAGTCAAGAAACTGACTTTTTTGAAAAAGTTAATTTTAATTTTAATGTTTAATTCATTTTTAAATTGTTGATTACTAATTAATGATCCATAGTAATTCATCTAGTAATGCTTGCAACATCTTGGACTTACATGTACTATTTTATCGTTGACATCTTTAACATGCAAACAGATTTGATGATATTATATGATAGTTTTGAGTGTTACACTTTGTAGGGTGTTACACTTAAAACAAGGTAGGATAAAATTAGATTAAGTGTAGTCTTGTTAATCTGATGAATTGATGATATTATGAGGACTGAACTTTTGATGCCACTGTACAAACAGTGGGGTGTTACTCGCTACAATTGTGATGTTATAGTGTTAACTTCATCAAAAAAGTCATTTTCACGACTTCACCATAGAATTTTCCTACTTTCTTTTGTTTTGCTGCTACTATATTTTTCACATGCACTATATTAATTATGCCTTTCACGCCCATTTGCGGCTGCCGCAGTGTTTCAACAATTCCATTTGCTTTTACTTTATCTAATTCATGTTGTCACTACTATGTTGATATACTATTCATTATTTATTTAGTGCTACTGTTACACGTGATTTAGCATTAGTAATATAGTTCTTGCTGTTCGATTTGTGTGGTCCTGCCGCTGTTCCGCTTGGCTTTCAATCCCAATTACAATGCATTACCTCTGGCTGTGGCAATTCTCTTGAATTAAGGTATCATCTTATCTTAAAACAGGTTAGGTTTATTATATTATTTTGGCATCTATTTTACAGCACTAACTTAGATTGTATATTAGGCTTTAATGTAAATCATTCATGTATTTTAGTTTAGTTTTATCATTTTGCATATTAATATTTATTTATGTCATTTATTTTCCCGCAGACTTTAGAATGTATATTAAGCTATGTAAATCATTCATGTGTGCATGTGTGTATATGCTTTATTTTTATGCTTCTAATTTAGGTCAAAGGTTTTTGTGGTGATCCAATGTCACCACAAATTACCTACTTAGTTTTAATTTTAGTTTAATTATTATTAAAAAACAAAAAACATGCAAATAACCACAAAAATCACAACAAAAAAAAACATTTTCTCAATAAACCTTTTCAAAAATCAAGTGATCCTTTTATTTTATTTCTTTCATAAATCAAAATTGCAATCAACTTTAATTATACTTTAAGTCATTTTCTTTTATAACATAAAAAATACAAACAAGCTTATTTTGCCATTTGGCTTTTCATTTTAAAACTTTTTCAAACCAATAAAAAACATTCAATCAATCAAACGTCAATTTCTACCCCAAACTACGAGATACGTAGGCAAAGGACACTCGTCCTTCCAAATCATAAAAAATGTAAATAAAATCGGTCTTTATTTTTTTATCACTTTAACTCAATCTCTTTTCAAACAAGTAAGTTTATAGCACAAAAAGTTAAATAAAACCAAGAGGTTCTCGATACTACGGACATAAAGGGTGTTAATACCTTCCATTTATGTAATTAACCCCCGAACCCTAAATCTTTTCAAATATGGGGTAGTTTGAACTTTTTTCCCCTTTTCTTAAAAAAAAATTAAATGTTCAGTCGTGAAATAAATTAGTGAGTCAAACGCTAATCAAATAGCTTTGATCTCCGAAAAATGACGCGACAATGTTCAACTAAAATTGTTGGCATTTCCCGTTGAAGGAGTACTTATATAATTTAAGATGTATATCATTTGAGTAAAACTTTCTTTGTCTCAATATAACGGTCATATTTGACCAAGTGTAATTATAATAAATATTTATATATGTTTTTTTGTAAAAAAAAAATAATTACTCCCGGACGAATTATAAATAAAATTGACCTGGTATTTTTGCAATAAAATATAAGTAAAATTATTGGGTGTTATCCCTTCGATTTCTATGGAAAGAGACTCTAATAATTCAAAGTTCGATCCTGAGGTAAGTAAAGTTTGGTAAAGAATTATCTCACCCAATAATCAAACTATGGTTTTCATAAACAATTCATCTTTTAGTGGAGCTCATTAAGCACTTGAGATTAATTATTTCGTTAATATAAATAAATTTTAATCACTCATCTCATGTAAGATGTACGTATCCGTAAAACACAGTGTATTTTATTTTATATTTTAATAATCAAATTGTTATTAATGAGAGTGATTAATTAGGAAATAGACTTAATTGTTATTATGTTGCATATAATTTTAAGCTTAATTGCAGTTTTACCCCCCTAACTTTCCCAAAGTTGCGATTTTGACACCCTAAGAAAAAAAACTACAAAACAGCCCCCTAAGTTTTGCAACTGTAGTAGTTTTGGCCCCCCAAGGCAAAAAATGAAATAAAATAAAATAACACGTGGCACCTCACTTAGGGTGTCACGTCAGCGTAGACCGAGTCAATATCAGCCTTGGGGGCCAAAACTGCTACAGTTGTAAAACTTAGGGGGCTGTTTTGTAGTTTTTTTCTTAGGGGTCAAAATCGCAACTTTGAAAAAGTTAGAGGGATAAAATTGCAATTAAGCCTAATTTTAATCACTCATCTCATGTAAGATGTATGTATTCGTAAAACACGGTGTATTTAATTATTTTATATTTAATAATCAAATTGTCATTAATGAGAGTAATCAATTAAGAAATAGTCTTAATTGTTGTTAATGTTGCATATAATAAATGTGAATAAGCAACAATTGATTGGTTCATGTGGTAAGAGACTTGAACCCTTAAGCATGTGGTTAAAAGTTCAATTTTTAATTCTTGTGAGTAAAAAAATTTCGGTTTGAAGGGGAGAACTCAACTTGTCTGCCCCCCAAGCTTCCCAGGAGATCGGTCATCGTTAAACAGTGGTGGAAACTTCGTATAAATATCATGGTAACCAAAAATAAAATATGCATAAATTTTTTTAAATATCCCTAAAAAAGTTATTATGCGTATGATTTAGTCAAAATTTTCTTACATTTTTTTTATATAGATGAAGTGGTAAGCATCACTAAAACTCACACACAATTGTGAGATACAGACTATGAACCATGAAGAACGTGTCCAACCAAATTTTTTGATGTTTCCTGTTGAAGGAGTAATTATATAACTTTAGATATTGTTTGACTAAAGCTCTCTTTGTTTCATTATAACAATTATATTTGACCAAGTGTAATTATAGCAAATACATTTATATACTTTTTTTTATATAAAATTTGTTACTCCCGAATGAATTTTAAGTAAAATTTACCTCGTATTTTTGCAATAAAATATAAGTAAAATTATTGGGTTATCCCTTCGATTCTTAAGGAAAGAGGCTCTGATAATTCAAAGTTCGATCTTGAGGTAAGTAAAGTCTTGTGAAGAATTATCTCACCCAAGAATCAAACTAAGGTTTTCATGAACAGTTCGTCATTTAGTAAAACTCATTAACCACTTGAACTCAATTGTTTGGTTTATATAAGTAAATTTTAATCACTCATCCAATATAAGATGTATTTATCTGTAAAACACCATGTATTTAATTATTTTATATTCAATAATCAAATTATTAGTAATAAGAATAATTAATTAGGAAATAGACTTTTTTTTTGATAGAAAGAAATAGACTTAATTGTTATTAATTTTGCATGTAATTAATGTGAATAACAAACAATGGGTTGGTTCAAATGGTAAGAGACTTTAACCCTTTAAGTATGTGGTTAGATTAAGTTTTTTTATTCTCGAGTGTGGAAAAAATCCGGTTTGAAAAGAAGAACCCAACTTGTCTGTCCCCCAAGTTTGGTCGGGGATTAGTCATCGTTAAACTGTGGTGGAAACTTCGTATAAATATTATGGTAACCAAAAATAAAATATGAATAGCTATTTTTTTTAATAATATCCCTCAAAAAGTATATTATTAATTGCGTATAATAGTCAAAATTTTCTTACATAATTTTTTTTGGTATATTGTAACGTCTCCTTTATTTGAACATAAATTAAATAAAAAAAATGATAATTTTTCAGAAAAATTCGACATAGCCTCTCTTGAAAATTCATAATATGTATGTTGAACAAGTTGTACCTAATGACAATTTAAAATTTTATGAACAAGAGCTAAATTGAACACTCTACTCTTCTTTAAAGATATTGTCGGTCTTGGAAATAAGATAAATAGGTACAACTTGTACAAATTCGTAAGCGTACAACTTGATTAGCTGAAAAGATTAAGTATTTGAAGTTCAACAATATTCTTGGTTAAAATTCAGATTATAAAAGCATCTAGGGATTATTGGTTCGTCTTAATAACAAATCACAAACAATTCAAGTCTATATTTTTTTATATTATGTTAAATTCATTTTTTAAAGACAAGTTTCTCTATTATATTTCATGTTTCCTTAAAGAATCCACGAATGCATTTCAATAACAACCAAACTTATTCTCATGGTTAACTATCATTGAAATCCCTTAAGTGCGAAACTTATGGTCTCAGGGTTTATAAAACTATTCTCATGTTTTACTCGCCTTGTCTAATCTCAATTGTTCTAATATCAATCTTCATCTTTCGATCTTTCGATTGATATTTGAAATATAACTTAAAAATGATGAGATTAGATTAGAAAACAAATTTAAATAAAACAAAGTTCTAGACTTGATTTGAATAGGATTTAGTCAATTAGACTCGTCCAACAATCCCAAGACTAAAAGGGTTTACTCACACATGTTCATTGTAGACAAAAAGTAGAATTTAAAAGACATATAATTATAATGCATAAACGTAAATGACTAAATAATAAACTGCATAATTGTAAAGAACAAGGAAATAAGATGTAGGAAGGTAAAAGTGCAGAAAAATAGAGCACGAACTTAGAACAAAATGATAAACTTTGATTGCAATGTAAACAAGTTCACAAGATATTCCAAGGTGGTTTACAAGTCTGATATGAGCCCTATATACAAACTATAACCTTAGACAATGCATTAAACTCACATTACAAGACATTAACCATAAAAAACCAAGAGTTTTCAGCATTAATTTCTGGCTGCATAACGTACACGGTCGTGTTGGTGAGACACACGATTGTGCTGGTTTCAAAATGGAAGAAAACATGACACTTGAAGGTCGCACGGTCATGCGGCTGAAGCGCACGGTCCGTACGCTTCATTCGCAACTCCTATGCACAGTCCAACAAATAGGGCCGCACGATTAGTGCAAAAGGGAGCACGACCGTGCAAAGTTAAAATGGCCTAGAAATTTGATTTTTCTGCTTTTTCCTGGTCCTTCATTCATGTTTTTGTTCCAAAGACTTGTTCAACATTATTTTTGATCCTGAAAATGAAACATAAACTTTGAAGTAAACTAGTTCTAAAACGAGACTAAAACACACAAAATTTTATTGAAATCAACACCTAAATACATCACAAATTATGGTTTATCACAACTTTCATGAAATTTTAATAAGTATGTAAAACTTTCAAAAGAAAAGGAGATGTTACATTTTTATTTTATTTTAAAACTCGGTATAGAGATGTTACATATTAGTACATCATAGTTTTCAAATCCAATGGAAAATGAAAGTGCCCATAAAAATACAAACAACCAAATACAAAATCAACAATGTAATACAAGAAAATATCATATCTTCATTTTCCATCAACAATCGACCCAGTCTCAGCTCGGTCCCTTGTGCAATCCTCAAATGTAGCTACTGACAAAATCAGGAAGACCGGCAGAAGAATAAAAAGAATATGGGGGTCAGATTACGCATCAAGTAATACCGGTAGATATGAGAATTCGCACAAAAATATTTATTTGCATATATATACACAGCCCACATTATAGTCGAAAATAAGTAATAGAATTTAATAAAATAGTTGACTTAATGCATGATGACTCTTAATCCTACTCAGTCCTTTGTTGATGAAAATGAAGATCTGATATTTTCTTAAATTAGATTGTCGATTTTGTATTTTTTTATTTGCATTTTTATGGGCACTTTCATTTTCCATTGGATTTGAAAACTGTGATTGATATGTAATATCTCATTTTCTTTTGAAAGTTTTAGTTTTACATACTTATTAAAATTTCATGAAAGTTGTAACTATTTATCTTTTTTCCATAACTGACAATATCTTCCAAGACCAGTAGAGTGTTCTATTTAGCTCTTGTTCATAAAATTTTAAATTGTCATTAGGTACAACTTGTTCAACATACAAATCATGAATTTTCAAAAGAGGCTATGTCAAATTTTTCTCACACAAATATGAGGTCCTGACTGTGAACCATGACGAACGTGTTCAACTAAATTTTTTGACATTTACTGTTGAAGGAGTAATTATATAATTTAAGATATCGTTTGACTAAAGCTCTCTTTGTCTCATTATAACGGTTATATTTGACCAAGTGTAATTATAATAAATACATTTATATACGTTTATTTTTTATAAAAATTGTTACTCCCGAATGAATTATAAATAAAATTTACCTCATATTTTTGCAATAAAATATAACTAAAATTATAGGGTGTTGAAAACATAAGTTGGGGAGGGGGGGGTTTCTATGGAAATAAAAAAGATGTCTAAATAATTTGGAGAAAACCGCTTCTCATTTCATGCTATCTTACAATCTGTTGCCAACCTATACAAAAGTATTCCATCCAATTTCAAATCCTTGACAATCCATGCTCCAAAAAGAAGGTTGCAAATAAGGAAAAGCACAACCGTCATATATTTAAGATGTAAATTATGTGTCTACCAGAGTATAACCTTGTAATGTTACTTAATGGTTCACAAAATGTGAGTATGCTGAGCTACTACTAGTGCTGGCTTGAGCACCAAAGATTGAAGTTGGGGGCAGAAGTTCTGCCTGTGGAAAAGAATTATTAGAAGGCACTTCTAGCAGCAGATCTTGATCAGAACTCTCCTCAACAAAGTTAAAAGAATCTAGCAAGTGTGAGCTTGCATCAGGAGGCAAAGGAAATAGGCTTTTTGGATTATAACTAGTCTTTGTGATCATTCTTTTGGGACTCCTCATTATTGTCTTCATCTCTGAAATTTGTACGATGTGTGATAAGAATGATTCCTCAGTTAAATCATAAGGAGCAGTAATTAAAAAGAATGAAGTTATTAGTTAATAGCACGATTTTAAAGTTTAACAATGCACTGTAGAGTGTAAAGCAAGTAATATGAACCATTGATGAATAAATCAATGGTTGATATTACATCCGCATAGATAATGAATCAGTGTTGAAATGTCAGTATTAATTTTCCAACTTTGAAGGAGTCATATCCTAATTGGAAGGTCTTATGATATGATCTGTTTATTGTCTTAGTTGATTTAAGATTTAACGCTAACCTGGAAAGTTCTGATTTCTGCTATAACGCATTCTCTTCACATTTGCAACATTGGTTGATGATATACCAGCAGATCCTGGAACATCCGATTTTTCAGCCCTACTTTTACATCTCTGCATCGGTAGAAGGGTGTGATATTTGATAAGTATCAATATAATTCTTATTTATCAGCAGTCTATAATATCAAGATAAGAAACAATCATAAACCTTGTTATGATAGTGTTCCACCCATTTCGACTTTGACAACTCATTTAGTGCATATCTTTTCAAAGTCTCGCAGTCTTCAGGTTTTACATCCGCCAAAGAGATATCAAAGGCACCTTTTGCAAGAAGCTGCTGAAAATTAGTTAAGTTCTCCTTAAATTGAGAGCTACCGAACATGACCTTAAGGCTGCACAAACAACAATAACAAATCGTAAATCTTGATGGACTCATCTCAAATCATCCCCTTAAAAAGTCTCATGTATGATACACAACTGTGTTGTATAATTTTTTTAAAAGAAAAATACGAGTAGAATTCTAACCCATCAGGAAGTTTAGCAGTATCAACCACAGGAAGAAACTTCAATAATTGTTGCTGCTCTTCATATGACAAGTTCCTCGTAAACTCTTCATAGTTTACCACATCCTAACCAAACATAATAACAATTACGTTAAGCATTCAGCGATTAGATAGAATTGAGTGCTAGCCTACTAACATTTTATTGTAAATATTTATACAAGCTATGCCAAGAATTCAACTAGGCAAATATAACTTACATTTAAATCCACTAAACACAAGGGTGAATCATGATTTCCAAGGATTTGTACTCTTTCCAGCTGAGACTTGTCACTGAAATTTAAAAAGCAGAAATATTAATTGCCGTATCGCACTTTGTCTCTTCTCCAAAATAATATCAGCAAATTTATCTCAGGTATATTTCTTTACCAAGTTACACGCAAAAAAATAATGCATAACTAACATATAAGAATCAACTTTTTTGGCAGACAAACAAAATCGATTTTCTTTCTTTGCGTAACAACCACGTTTATTCTAGTGAAAGAAAGCTTGCCTTTTAAGAACGGCGCCAGAATAAGAATATGCGTCACTCATTGGGTATAGTCCATTATCAAATGAAAGAGAGCTAGCTTCAGACTCTTCGTCACGAGCTACATAACTAGGATGCCTAATGAGAACACTTCCATGTCCTATCTCAACAGAGACCATCGGTGCTTCACTTTCATAAAGAAGATCCCCATCAGAAGATTCAGAAAAACAAGATTGTTGTTCATGAAGAATAGTGCATAAATCTTTTGTGAGCTTCTCAACAGAAGATGGCTGCTTTGGACGACCTACACATGTCCTCTTTTTTGAAGGCACTGTGGGAGTGGTATCCCAGACCACTGACTGAGCAGGTCCTAAATCAACCAAACAATACATTAAAATTAAATATTTTTGTGAAAAAACAAAAGATAGGTTACTAGTTTTGACGTGCAGATTACATATTTTGCATAATGATGCATGTAAAGAATTTCTTGATCAAAGGCATATACTGATGAACTATACAAACAGATCATATATATAAACATGGAATTGGACTTTCATGAAAACATGTTATCTAAGGAATAAGTATTGTACATATTAGATATTGTGAATAAAAAAAATAAGAACTTTCTGCGATAAATGTGGTTGATATAACAAGAGCTTCATGGTAGAAAAATATTAAAATCACCTTTACAATTCTTTTTTTCATTGTCAATGGAAAGCAGACCCCATGCGTGATTACATGGGCGTTTGGAGTAGCTTATTCAAATCTTAATTAGGTTTATCTCATGGAGCAAGCACTTATATCAGTGTTTGGACTTTGGATATACAAAATATAAGTTATGACATGTTCATAAGTTGTTTTCGGCATACTTAAAACTTAATGAGTATCTTACGAATATGTGCTTGATTAAGTTCGTTAGAATAGCGAATGAACACTTAATTAAACAGCTTACATAAACAAACCCTAGAAGCAAAACTCAAACCTTATTTTAAGAGAAGCAACAACTAAAAAATTGTGCTGCTATTCCAGAATTTTCTTATTTATCCTTATTTCACTATCCGCTTTTTGACTGTGCTAACAAAAAATACATACTATTTTGAAGGAATGCCCGATGCTTTAATCAGTTATGAAGAAAGAGCTACCAATGAAATCAGAACAAACCTGTTAGATCACTAGCATCTGTGCCACCAAATTGTGCGCAGCTTTCCGAGTTAGACAATGCTGATCCTGAACTTGATCGATTACTCATATCTTCATCAAAAGCCTTTTGGAATCCCTGGTTGTAATCAGATGAATGTCCTCCAGATACTACATTATTGTGGTTCTGCTTCCGTTTGAGCAAGTTCACTTCTTTGTTCTTATTCAACGATATACTCTTCATCCTTGAAGCCCTTTGATCATCAAAATCATCAGTTTCAGCCCGAGCATGTAAAGGTGTGTAATTTGCAAGTGTTCCCTTTGTCCTCCACCGCGAACCACATGCATTGCATAGTATGGGCTTCTCTGGTGGCCCATTGCGCCAAAGTGGTGTGCCTGATGCAATGCTCAATAGTCAGAACTCAGAACAAAGATGTATCTCAGATTGAATAAACTACCAAGTTCTCTAACAAACCATATTCATATTTTTCCGATAATCCAAATCATGAAGCATATAAAAAGTACATATTAAACTTGATACCACACAACACACCACTTAAACAGTTATTTAGGATTAATACATATCCATAGTTCAATACTTGATTGTGAGGAAAGAAGATATTGATATAAAAGGGACTCAGAGCAGTTAGTGATAAGACTCAAACTAAGAACATCTGTATCCTGTGGTGAAATGATTGATTGCATTTGAGCTGAAAAGATTAACAGCAACAGCCAAGTCTAAGTATAATAGTGGTAGAGTATTGAACAGCACACTAGTAGCAATGACTTTAACGCTTAAGAATTAGCAAACAGCTTCAAAACATTGAGAAAAAGCAACGAATTTCTTCAATGCTCAAGTTGCAGAAGTAGTTTCTATAAGGTGATCAGTATTGTAAAACAGAAACAAAATAATCACAGATTTAGAAAACTTTAGGATTGATTTTTCATTAGCCAGAAAGCAATGGAGCAAGACATGATTGAGGGATGAATGCATTGCTTCTCCAAGATCCTCTGACACATTGAGAAATTGTTATATAAAGAAAAAACAAAACTTCGTAAGTTCCTTTCAGAATACAAAAATGGATCAAATTTTAGCATTTTACAAATCCATAATCCCCTTATCTTATTTCCATTGAAATAAGAATACATGAACTATTTTTTGACTCTTTTTGATAAAGACATTAACATTTAACAGTATCAGGTGTTCTTCCCATAGTTTAAAATCCCATCCGCAACCGCAACTGCGAACGCAATATAAAGGTATTTGAGATCTCCATAGCATCATCACAACCGCAATTATGACAGCATCAGCTGCAGTTATCCGTATTTCAACGCAATATAAAGGTTTGCAGCGTAAACACAACTGCGATAAAAAATTTAAACCATTTCCTATCAATGCAACAAATCGCCTATTCAATCAACTCTCCTTAATCTTTTACCAGTTAGTTACATTGTCTCAGATTTCAAACACAGTCAAAGAAAACAAAAACCAGAACACAGTCAAATAAAACTGAAAAATGAACACAATTTCCACAACTTTCAATTCCAAATGCTTAATACAACATCATTAATCCTACTTTTGAATCTGTATAAATTCATAGTATTACACAGAACATGCCTATAAAGACATCACAACATTAAAAAAAAAAAAAAAATAAAAATATAAAGACCTTG
>Ga0228710_1001745_pt1 | contig 33264 bp, 21 predicted proteins | sample MedpolnodulmetaG_FD_177995 | JGI IMG/M metagenome (GOLD analysis project Ga0228710, IMG submission 177995) | Root nodule microbial communities from Medicago polymorpha collected in Santa Monica, California, United States - pink nodules | ecosystem: Host-associated > Plants > Roots > Nodule... | reverse complement strand
CCATAACCATAATCCAACAAAAATCGTGATTCTTACATAATCCCAAGCAAATTCATCATACCATAATAGATATGATTCTTACATAATCCATGCAAATTCTTGAAGTAAAATAAAAGATAAAACCATCTAAAATCCACATCCAAACTCTTATATATATATATACATGGATATTTTAGTAATTTACAGAATTTATTAACGGGTACGGATACCCGCGGGCACGGGTATCATCATATCCGTGTCCGTGTCCATAAAGTAACAGGTAGTTAAATACCCGTTTATTATATCCGCGGGGTACCCGTTTAGCTACCCGTCCCGTGCCCATGACGGATTTTATCCACGGATACCCACGGACACGGATTTTTTTGCCACCCCTAGACCTCATCACTCACATTGATCTCTCGTCCAAAGTTTGAATCCGTGAGTGTAGGAATTTTTAATTGATTAATTATTTATTTTAAAGAGTTATTATAATTACTATTAATTTTATTAATAATTATAATCATTTGGTTTTCCTTTTGACCAAGTCTCATGCACGTTTTTTTAATTACACTGCCTGGTCACATAACCGTTGCTATTTACTTGGCATGTCAATGCTAATAACTTGCATTGGTCGGTTTCAATTAAAACGGGGATATATGTATTGGTTTGGTGCACTACCCAGGGAGAGAACAATAGATTGTAGATGTATATATCCTCTCCATTTTTTACTTCTTCGATTTGGTCAATAATAACAATTAACAAATATAAATTAAGTTCCCTCGAGCATCCAAATGGTTGTTCATGAGACCTTTCTAATTCACGTGCGGTGTATTCTGGAGGGTATTAGCGATGAGACCTACTGCATCGGATAATCTATTCGGGGTGGCGAAATACTCTTAAGCCCGATGCATTGTGCACGCCTCAGTCAATAATCGATAAGTTTCCTATTCTCCATTTAATTTAACGAAGAGTCATGTATATTTGTGCTATTATTTCTTTTGATTTATTAATTTATAATAATTCTATGTCTAATTTTTCCAACAATCTTAAGAGTATTTCGTTGACATGGAATTATTGTTATAATTATCAAAAGTGACATTGTTGTTATTCTATTTTGAAATTATATATTGTTGGGGATTAGTTCTTATATCAACGTATTGTACTTCGGGTAATATTATTTGTTTTTGATTCAGAAACATGGTGTCACAACATGCAATTTAAATTATATGTTATTAACAAATTCATTTGTCATTTGATTGTGATAAAGGAGAGGACTTTCCGTGGATGATTCAAAATTGGTAGTGAATCTTTGATTTAAAGAGAATGTCTATTCAGTTGAAGCCCAACAAACTTATTCTTCCGAAATCAAACTCATTTATTTTTTCCAAAAATGGATGGTTCAGAAGATATATAAATTAAAGAAACTAGAAGAGTATGATGTGATTAACTTTGTTGTAAGTTTTAAATTCTTATACCCTTGAATTCAACCACAAGGGGTCAGGTACACATTCTAACCTTATATCTCACAAATCTTGATTTTGTGTGTTGTGAAATTGCGAGAGTATTATAGTATTGAATATGTTGGGAAAAATAGTGCTTCTATGATTTTACTAAAATTTAGCTCTTGTAGTTTTCTTTTATGCCTCTACATTTGCTATAGAGTTCTATTTTGATAATGATTAATGATTTTATTGTTGGAGTCTTTGAATGCTTTTTTTTAGCTTACATGCTAATTTTTGAATGCGTGAAAATGATCATAAATTTTGTTTATCTTCAGTTAAACGTTACTAAATAGATGGCGTACGTGATTAGAACTCGGATTTAAAGATTATTGTTAAAACTAAAGGTTTTTAATAGCGGTGAACTTAGTGTAGAAGGTAATGGGAAATGATTTTCTGCCAATTATATTAGATAGATGTTGTCATGCAGGTTCTATCAATTTCATCTTACTTCTCATTATTATATATGATTTACTTGTGTCAATTATAAATTTTTCAAAGCCATGATAAAATTTTGAAGTTTATATGGTTCAAGTTTAAGCTGTTGTGAATTGATGTGTACAAGTACATAATTTTGGTGTAATTCTAATGTTAGGTTTACTTATGCATCCGACTATGTTATATGCTTCATTTTAATAGTTATCTACTCTATGAGATTTGGATTTTATGAGCTAGCTTCTTGACTGATCTAACATGCGTTGCAACATTGTTGTTTTAAGATTATTAAAATAAAAATGATCTTCTGGGATCTATTTGGATATTACTATGAAATTCATTTTAATAAGATATGGAAGTGTATTCACTAACAAGGTGTTCACGATGATACTTATATGTGTATGAGTAAAACAAGTGTGATAGACATGTGTTGTCGCTTAGAAAATATTCTAAGTAGACCTGTATATGTTTTATGGTGCTTGATAATCTCATGAGATGTATATTGAGATACACTTTAAAATATTAGTGACATATTGTGGAATATCCATTGTATTAAAATAATACAATAATGTTTAATTTATCTATATGTGGATTTATTTTCTCCAATGTGAGGGTGTTGTCCCTTGAAAAATAATTCAAGCAAACTTGAATAAAAATCCACAAATGAGTTTATATTTACTCAATGTGGGGGTGTTGTCGCTTGGAAGCATTTTCAAGTAGACCTATGCAATAAATTTAAAGATGAATTAAATTTTCTCCTATGTGGGAGGAATTGTTGCTTAGAATTTAATTAAGCAAACCTATGATATTATATCATGGATGATGATTGGATGATAAATATGTGATACTGACTGAGAGACGTCTTGGTCAATGTATTATTTGTGATACAACTGTATAGTGAGAAATATATATACGTCGAAGGGGATGAATTATGTCCAATACAAAAATTGAGAGTGATAGTAACCCAACATAGATTGTGAAAATTTGGAAGGCTATGTTCATATGGGTAAAAACAAGTCACTTGTCAATTTGATGAGACACTATCCATTTTAATTTTGAGAGTTCATCCCTATGGTGTAGGATAGTGTATACTACAGCGTTAGAGGTTAAGTTTATACTCTTAATAAATCTATAGCTCATATATTTGAGTGGTGTGCTTGACTGTGGTGTACACTTGATAGATTTACCTATATGACTGTTGGAGGTGGGGCCACCTCTATGAAAGTTTGGGCAGACTTTCTAGAGCCACTCATGAAATTCAGGCATAGGTGCAAGGTCAAAATGCACCACACCGCATTGAACAAACTTTGGACGAGAGATCAATGTGAGTGATGAGGTCATTGATTCACATACGGAATGAGGTTCATAGAAGTTATAATCTCACCGACATTCTAGTGGGTCAAATTTCATTTGCTCTATGTGCTAATTCATAGTCCAAAATACACTAGTGTTTATGCATTGATTTTTCACGCTCTTGGTAACACCTAAAACTTTAAAATAAATGATTGTTGAGGAGTGTAGGAATTTTTAATTGATTAATTACTTATTTTAAAGAGTTATTATAATTACTATTAATTTTATTAATAATTATAATCACTTTGTTTTCCTTTTGACCAAGTCTCATGCACGTTTTTTTAATTACACTGCCTGGTCACATAACCGTTGCTATTTAATTGGCATGTCAATGCTAATAACTTGCATTGGTCGGTTTCAATTAAAACGGCGATATATGTATTGGTTTGGTGCACTACCCAGGGAGAGAACAATAGGTTTTAGATGTATATATCCTCTCCATTTTTTACTTCTTCAATTTGGTCAATAATAACAATTAACAAATATAAATCAAGTTCCCTCGAGCATCCAAATGGTGGTTCATGAGACCTTGCTAATTCACGTGCGGTGCTAGTAAGAAGAGACTGTTGTATCCTGAAGGGTATTAGCTATGAGACCTACTGCATCAGATAATCTATTCGGGGTGACGAAATACTCTTAAACCCAATGCATTTTGCACGCCTTAGTCAATAATCGATAAGTTTTCTATGCTCTATTTAATTTAACAAAGAGTCATATATATTTGTGGTATTATTTCTTTTGATTTATTAATTTATAATAATTCTATGTCTAATTTTTCCAACATCAACTCATTTTTGTGAACTCCATTAAGAACGGACAACCACCAGTCATTTGTCTTCTTCTCAAAGTAACCACACATTCTAAACGGACATCCACATCTCCTTAAGCATGTGACTTCAAGCTTCAATTTCTTCTTCGTCTTTGGTGGTTTGTATTCACCACTCCTATCACAATTCAAAAATAAAATTGGATTGATTTGATTGAATTTATCTATAGATATAGTAAATCCTGACTTTGCCGCCTGTCGACGTACAAATGCAAATCATCTCGCACTAGCCATCTATCCTTGGTGAAAAAAATTACGCGGTGTTTACTTCATTGTCACGAAGCTTGGAAACACCGGAAGGTTTCACTACAACGGAAGCTTCAATGGAAGGTTTGACATCATCGGAAGCTTCAACATTGGGCGGTTTGAGCTCAACACCATCATCATCCACCATATTTTCAACCATAACTAACCATAACTATGAAGAATGAATAAAACATGGCAAAAGAAGGGTTAAAAGGCTTTTACCTCCTTGCCATATGGGCGCGTTTTAGTTTACAACAAATCCCATTCCCTCTTTTAATCATTAAAATCAATAAAACTACAAGATCATCAATTATTTTTCCTTATACCCAAGTGCTAAATCTAAAGATGGATTCAATAGAACAACAACACCAAGATTATCAACAAAAGTTTTTTTCTTTTTAAAAAAAATAAAAATAAAATCTTCTATCGACTTTCTCTGTTCCTCTTCTCCAATCTTATCTTCTTCTCTCTTTTCTTCTCTTCTATTCCCAAATCAAGTCGTGTGACAGAGCATGAAGATGGTGGTAGAGTTTGACGGTGATGGATTTGTGGTGGTTGGAGGTCGCGCACGGTGGAGACTATATGCTTATATGGTGACGGGTTTAACGGCGGTGGTGATGCGGTGGTTGGATGGATGCTAGTTCAAGCATTAGTAGTATTGTTGGTGGTGATGCAGAAGGTTGTTAGAGAGTGAAAAAAATTCAGGGTTTGAAAAAACCACAAATATTGTTGTTGTTATCTCTGTGATATATTTTTTTAAAATATGTTATTGTTTTTAAATATTTGAAAGGATCGATGATGATGAAGGGTTTAGATCCGAAAATTTGTTGGTGTTGTTGTTGTTGTGTTGATATCGTTGCTGTTTTCCATGAAGTTTTTGGAAAATATTTTTGGACGAGAAAAAATGAGGATGAAGAAAGAGAAAGGAAAGTATGAAGTTTCTGGAAAAAAAAATTGATGTATTTTTAAGTTTTCTTTTTTATAATTGTAAATAAAGACATGTTAGTAAGATGCAATAAAAAAATGAAAAACAAAAATATTTATACAATCAGCGTGCCACCTAATCAAAAAATGTGACTCAGCGTGTCACATAGGTTGAAATGTACAGTCATATGCCATGAGGGTTGAAAACCAAAGAATCTTACAAGGAGGAATCTCCAAAAAAAAATAAAAAATAGAGGGGGTAAATCATATGTCGCCCAAATGGCAGGGGGTAAAAGCCTATTAACCCCAAAAAAAATTGTAAATAACTTATGTAATAGGTCCAAGGAAAAAAAATATTTGGCGCTAAAATCCATACCTTGTGCCCCAACAAAAGTTAACTCACGATGGCACTAAGCGAAAGTTAACTCACGTTGGCACCCCAGCGGTAGTTAACTTCCGCTACAACTTGGACTTTAGAACATGAGAACTTCATAGAAAAATGGCGAACTGTAAAAATGTTAGATGATGCATTGCCTTTTTTTTCACGTTAGCTTTGAAACCTCCTAGCTACCCTTTTTCACCAAAAAATCGCACTTTTGGAGTTTATGAAGCTGAAGAGGGAAAGAAATGCGTGTTTGAAGTGTGAGCTGCTGGTGTTGGCCTAAATACAAGAAATGATCACAACACAAGTTAACTATTGTTGGGTTAGCGACAGTTAACTGTCGTTGGTAGCGAGCGGCAGTTAACTGCTGTTGGGGTTAATTGTGAAAATTTGGGGCGGAAATGAGCTATTTTGAAACGGAGAAGAACAATTTTCAAAAAAGAACAAACTAGTTTAGTTTGGCTCTATCAGATTAACATTTTTTAAATTAGGAACTTATTTTGAAAATCTAAAATTAATTTATTTTTGACTAAACTGCACTTTTCGCCCCCTAAGTTTCAAAATGTTGCGATTTTGGCCCTTTATTAAAAAAAATGAAAATTTGGCCCCTTTCGTCCCAAAATTGCTAAGAAGACGCCATGTGTCCCAAAAAGGGGCCATAATCACAACTTTTTGTAAAGATAAGGGGTCAAAAAACATATTTCCCTTATGTTAGGGGGTCAAAAGAGCATATTTCCTCAAATATGGGGTTGCTTTTGCCATTTTTTTAATAGGGGATCAAAATCGCAACATTTTGAAACTTAGGAGACAAAAAGTGCAGTTTAGCCTTTATTTTTTCACATGGTTTAGATGGGTGGTGTTATTACTAGTCAACTGAGTTTGAAGTGGTGTGTCTGTGGTGATTTTAATGTTCTTCGTGGGAAGGAAGAACATAAAAGTAGAGGTAGCAAATCAAGAAGTGATGACTCTTTTCACTTCAATAAGTTTATTAAGGATACATTGTTGATTGGTTTGTCTCTGTGTAGTAGAAGGTTCATTTGGTTCCGTGGTAATGGATTTTCTATGAGCCGGTTAGATAGATTTTTTACGTTAGAAGACCGCGTCTCAAGTGAATGAATTTTCTTCAGGTAGCTTTCCCCTGTGGGTTGTCTGATTTTGTTAACTAGTGATGAAGAGAATATGGGACAAAAATTGTTTCGAATATTGAAATGTTGGTCAAATTTTCCATGGTATAAAGAACATGTGTCTGAAGAATATCGATTTGGTGTTGTTTCTAGTTGGAGTGGTTATGTGCTTAGCGAAAAGCTTAAATTTATTGAAGGAATATTGAAAAAATTTGGCGCCAAAATCATGCTATTAACATTGAACGTTGGATTAGAGGTGTGAATTATCAAATTTTATGTCTTGATAATAAAGGGGAGGCTCATGATTTAGATGAAGCTGAAATGGAAGAATTGAATTCCTTATCTAAGTATCTACGCAGTTGTTTTCTTTTTACAATATTAAAATTGTAGCATACAATGACAGAAATTTAGACCTTTAAGGCTTGAAGAAGGGGATGTCAACTCCATATCTTTTCACGGTATGATGTCTAGTAGGTGCATGGTCAATTCTATCATCAACAAACGGGTGTTGTTAACTAATGTCCCCGGAACATTAGTTAAGAAAACAAAAAAAGAAATATTTGTATTGAAAACGTTATCTTTTACACTTTTTAAACTTTGACTACACAAGTTCCAATATATTCATATTATATTTGGTTTCCTTAACTAGTGCTCCAGAGGCATCAGTTAACATTTTTCTAACATAAATGGTAATGGTGTTCAAGTGGAAGGGGTGTCCGATATCTGTGCAGATCTTGATATTTTGTTAATCATTTTCAGTATGTTAGTTTGAATATATCTAATGTGGATAATTTTAATTTTGGGAGTTGGTGCATCATTTTTCTAAGGAAGAAATTAAGAACACAGTGTGGAATTGTAATAGTTACAAAAGTTCTATAATCTCGTGTTTTTCTCAAATCTGAAAAATAATTTTGGAAAGCACAAGCAAACTCTCAAACATAACATCTATAATCTCATTAATTATTTCCGTTAATGCAACACCCAAATATTTAGTATTATCTCTATCTCTATATGTATATCAACGCATACAACAAAATTCGAGCTATAATATATATCAAGCAAAAAATAGAGTTATAGTAATAATATATAGTGATATTAAAACTTAAAACACTCTTGTGAAAAGAAGAAAAAAAACATAAAACACGTGTACACGTACATCTTCTATAATAACTCAAAATTATTATAGACTTCAAAACAAGACTACGCATTTATATTTATACATGTCTATATAATAATATATATGGAGGCATATATTACACTAAGATAATTAAACAGTGGGTTAATTATTTATTTATAGTACTTATATTTTCGATACCAACTTCCAACTATATCAAGATTCAGTTTTTGAACGTATTCGTTCAATTTGGTATGAGCTTGAAAGGAGGCTTAGAAAAAGTTGGCGATGGATCATATCGTCCATAATCTTTTGTATTAGCCCTAAGAAGCCTCTCATGGATGCTTCTTACTTCTTCCTCATTCATTGCCTTTTTTGCTGTTACCTATATCAAAATAATAAAGCAATCATTTTTTGAGAGTATTAGATGGAAGAATTTACTTTCTTTTTTTAAATTAAGGAGATTATAAAATATTTTTAAAAATAGAAAGAAACTGTAATAACTTAAATGTGGTAATTAAGTTCATGCGTTTTGCACCCTTGATTGTTAGGTACAAGGCTCAAAACATGACACAGAGAGAGACGTAAAGATCTAACATATAATTGATGTTGTTCAAGAAACCAAAATTTAAGAATTCTTTTTTTTTGAAATAATAAATAAATTAAAGCAAATTAATACATGCAAATGAAGTGAATTTCCTACCTCATGGACTGCATTCACATCTTCATTTGAGATTCTGATGAAATTTGATGCTCGACCTGCATATGTATTAAGCACACACTAGGTAACTTTTTCTTTCATCTAACATTTTCATAGCTTATATAGTTTATATTCTCTAATACACATAATTGAACAACATGAAAAATTCAATTTCAAAGATTAAAAGTTATCAAGTTGATCACATGGCCTCCCACTTCAGCAGATCATGGAATAAAATCTAAATTAATACTATTACCATATATAATTACACTCTTAAACTAAGCTAAACAATATCATTAACTTTTATTAGTGTTATAATAAACTTAATTTAATATATCTGACACCATAAGATAAAGGCTGCAAGAAGACCTTAAAAAAACTAACCTGCAAAAGAAGTTGTCAAAAGTGAACCAGAAATGAGGAGGAAGAGAAGTGCGAATTTCTTGAGAAACATGAAATCCATGTTGAGTAGTACGAGTTGGTATTTTTCTACATGTACTTTCACAAAACTAATGTTTCCTATGTATATTGCAATGAGAAATAAATTCCCCAAGTAGGAAGCCTTGTTGACAACAAAACTGAAGTTGACAGTTTTCTTAATTTTGTAATAATAAGAAAGCATAATATTATTCAAATAGAAAAAAAGGTATATGTAGACCACTTTGCTTTTGTTGGGGCACTAAAGTCTAATAAGTTAGTGGAATGTAACATAAATTAATTAGGATAATATTTGAAATCAAAGCTTAGTGGAAATTATTGTTTGCCCCCTAATAAGCTTTACAACAATTAACTAATCAAAGTTATGTAGTGTACCAAACTTTTATCTGTGACAACAATTTTTCTGTTTGCTTATCTAAAAAAACAAATTTTTTTTTCTGTTTCAAAAAAGATAGCTTTAAAAGCATCTTGCAAGAAGCTATAATTTTACATATCTCCCATCCTTTTAATGAAAAACCCTAGTAAAAATAAATCAACACTTAAGCCACAATGTTAGGACCTATATGCTTTCTTAAAACGTTTTCTGCCCATTTTAATCTTTTTTATAATCAAATCTGTATTTGTTAATATTTTTTTGTGAATGACAAATGTTTGTTTGTTAATCATGATATTAGTATTTTTCTTCCTTGTCACAATTTGAACCGTGAATCTTTAATCCCTTAATTCAACTAATATCTTTCTTGTTTGTAAAATAAATTTAAAATTGTAGTATGTATAAGAGGTATAGTCTGCAAATATAGCTAATATACAAGTGATAACTAATTACTACTACAAGACACTTGTTCAAATTTTTTTTATTACTATAAGACAAAAAACCAACAAAAATTACACTTGTTCAAATTATATTTATGATATGATCACCTACTTTAACTTAAGTTTAAGTTTTAAATTGTCTCTTATTTTACAAAGTTATATCTTTTTGTGGTTTTTTTCAAAATGTGTTGTGGAGAGGACCATGTTGGTATAATTTACGAATAATGAGACAATTGAAAACAAAAAGATAAGAACAATCATATTAAACTACAAAATAAAGATAATATACCAAAATTATAAATTAATCTACATTGAAATTATAACTGCGATTGTGTCATGTGGAGAAGTGGGGTGTTTGGTTTTCGAACATCAGCCCTTGCATATAATATGCAAGATCCCTATCAACAACTGAGCTAAGCTCACAGTGATGTCAACGTTTTATTTTTAACATATGCAAAAGAGTAAAACATTTGAGAAATGAAATATAAAACTAATAAAAAAAATTGACGAGATAAAACTAATAATTTAAGAGTGGCATGTTAAAGAAACAACCATTTTATTTATCATAATAAAGAATTATATATTTTTAATGCAGTATATACATATTTTATGAAAAATGTGGAGGGGGTAGCCTCTATAGGTCCCTGTAGTCCCTCCGCCACTGCCATGAATGGTCTATGGTTGGATCATGTACATTTTAGACCCCTTTATTTTACTTTTATTTTTTTTAAACCTTTTATTTTACTTTTAACTGCAAAAACTTCCTCCTATTTTTCATCAGTTTCTATTTTCAAATGGTTGGATTGTAATGCAAGAGATGGGGGCTGAATTAGTTGATAATTTTCTATAGTTAATGCACTATACAGAGGGAAGAATGGAAAGAAAGAGTCTCATTTAATTTGATTAACAACAACGTCGTTGTGTATTTGGTTGGAGTGTAACGATATTATTTTCTGCGGAAAAGTTGTCAATACTGCAGAGGTTATAGATCAAATTAAGCGATTGTCATTATAGTGTGGTTTATTTGTGGGAAGGTAGAAATAATATTTTGTTTCCTCAAATTGGTGAGTTAATCCACTCACTTGTCTCCAATGTATTTGATTTTTTTTTTTTTTGACAGAACCAATGTATTTGATATAGACTTGTTGTAATAGGTTTTGAGTATCCTTGAACTCCCTTTAAATAATTTTTTGGCTATAAAAAGAAAAAAAATTGTAAGAAAAAAGAACACCGAAAACAAATTATAAACAAGAAACAAGTTTTAAAACATATTATTAAACAAGAAGCAAGTTTTATTTTGGTAGAAACAAGTTTAAAAAACAAGTCAAAAATGATAATCAAATAATTTTTTTTTTAGGGGAAATGTTCTTTTGAAAGTAAGCTGAGGAAGAGGAATATATATTGTTTTTTTATCAAAAGGAAGAGCATAAATTTTTTACTAAAGTGTTATATTTTTTATTTGAAAAAGTGGAAGGGGTGAGAAAATGATATTGGTGTGATTATTTCAATTAGTTTTTATTTTATTTTATTTTATTTATAAAAGAAGGAGATCAGTTCAATTAGTTGCAAGTAGAAGATGATTGACATGATATTAATCATAATGTATTTGGCATTATGAATTTGATCTCATCCATAAGGCTAAGTTTACTAGCTGATCATCAAATTAAAAAGGAGCTGAATGGAAAGTAAGAAAGCATGCTCAGGAATTAAAGGAAGATAGGTCTAAAGGTTATGTTACACAAAGTGATATTAGGTTGGCATTAAAATAATATTTATGCTTTGTAAGTGCTTCCAATTATCCCTAACGACAAAGATGATGCACCAATTAACTATGAAAGGACATTTGTGGAGAATAAAGATGAGCACTTAAGATTTTAAATATTCTTATCTTTTTTACTTCTTTTAGTTTTAGAATGTTTGTGAGTTCCCTTAAGTCAAGCATTATCTTTAATTTGAAGATTCCTCCATCTCTCTTGAAGACTATGATTGGTCAACTTGCAAGGACTAATTGGTAGAACACACATTATCTTTTCAAATTTTGGACAAGAACTGTGATGGAGCAACTCTAAGATTGTATTTCACTAATTGCACAGCTAGTAATTAATAATTGAGCAAATGTCTGTTTGATCGATTAAAAGGTAGTACTAGATAAAATAACATAAGATAAAACAACACCGCACAAACTTTTAAAGTATTGAACAACGATTTGTCTTGTACGATGTTTGATGGACAAAAAACTATTTTAGCAACGTATTTAAGATAAAAAGTTGTGTTGTGATTTAATAAGAGCAAAAATTCCACTCTTTGTCTAGTCTCTTGTCCCACAATTTGTCCAATCCCATAAACATTTTACAATTAAACATAGTACATTTGAAGTTGTGCTATGTCCAGAGCTTGTGCAAATCAGTCTCTATTGAAACACTCTTTTAAGTTTTTTTTTGTGAATTTAAAATATGGATGCTGCTAACTGGTATCCCCGAGACACTGGTTAAGGAACAATATAATTAATGCGTCTCATTTAATTTACCTTTTTAAAGTGAAAAGTTAGTCAACTTAATTAAAATAAGAAAACATTGCATTTAATACTCTATAGAAAGATAGCTACACAAACACAACACAACACCCGATTCCTCATTTGTTTTTCTCGTGAATGTGAACTTTTTTTGATTTTTTTTTTTAATCCATTTGCATCCTTTCATATCAACAATTTTCTTCCTATAAATTTTACTCTAACAGATTTATTTTCCGCGCATTTTCTTTAATAATTTTTTTCTTTCAAACCAATTCAAGGGAAGCCTATACTTAAACCAGTTTTTTTCCATGAATTTGTGAAAAATTCTATTGTTTTTTTTATAAAAGTTGTAGAAATAATTAAACTAAGACAAGAAATTATAAAGTCCAAAATAAATTTGTAATTCCAAAGATAAAACATGTCATATTAAAAGAACAAACATTATGATCAAATAAATTAAGTTGATATTCCACTATTGATGCTGATTTTTAAAGGGTATTGAATACAAACCTTTTATATTTTAATTAAGTTGACCAACTTTGAGATTAATTAAATGGGACACATTAATTATATTGTTCCTTAACGGGCACTTGATAGCATTGCCTTTAAAATATTATAGTCTTTAGATATATAGAATGACGCAACACAACTGTGAAATGAATTGAACACCAGTATTAAACTTGTCTACATTACAGTTAATGCACAATTAATAAATTCAGATGATCATTACATTAATTACTGTATTTCATACTTGTTTACTTTTATTAATATCAAATTGATCTCCATAATAATAAAATAAAACAAAATAAAATACTTGTTAACTTTTGTGTAATCATGCCATAACATGGTCGTTGTGTAAATCTTTTTCATGTATGAAATATGACTCTCGGAGTCATATATTTTAATCAATCAAAAACATCATTAACTACATGCATGATTATTGGAGACATGTATGTCATGTGACTGATTATTATATATGTTAGAAAAATAAGTGATCGTAAATTTTAATCTTTTTTTTTTCTTTCTTGAATGTCAAATATTAGTTATTAAATTAATATTTACTCATTCGTTCGTATTTGAACTCAAGACTTCTAATTCCTTGATCTTTAGCTCAGTTCAGTTGAGCTACTTTGCCCTCCATCAAACTCATATTACATTTATATATTACTAGCGTTCAGGAGGACACTCCTTGTCTGTGTATCCGTTTTTTTTTACTACGCTAACGTGTGTAAATTATAAACAATGTTTTTTTACGAATTTTTGATTTTGATTAAAATTATATGTATAGATATTTTTGACTTTTAAATAATAACAAACTATGTTTATCTTTAACCAATATTATAAAAAAATATAATAAAAACACTTATCTTTTTCGAAAACACCAACAATATAGCATTCTTATAAATAAAATAAAAAACTGTTTAAGGGTATAACTGAAATAATGAAAAATAAAGCTCAAAGAAATCATGTATTCTCTTTATATATTGTTATAGATATAGATAAAAACTCTTATCTCTTTTTATAACGGCAACAATATAACATTCTTAAAAGTAAATTTGTTTGAGGGTATAACTGAAATAATGAAAAATTCAGGCAAAAAAATAATAATGTATTCCCTTTATAAATTATTATAGATATATAAAAATTATATGTATAGTTTGTTTTGAGGAAAAAAATTATATGTATAGTTGTTTGTGACTTTTAAATAATAACAAAATATGTTTATCTTTTACCAATAATATAAAAAATATAATTTACTTAAAAAAACAAATATAATAAAAATTATTATCTTTTTCAATAAAAACAACGAAATAGCGTTCTTAAAAGCAAATCTGTTTAAGGCTACAACTGGAATAATTAAAATCCCTCAACAAAAAAAAACTGGAATAATTAAAAATCATGTATTTCTTGTATATATTGTTATTGATTTATATATTGTTATAGATGTATATGTTATTTGTCAAATAACTAATTTTGTAGTGTTCCATTAATTTTTAGATAAAATGGTAAATTTCATTAGTTACCACTTTGAATTTAGACGAGGAACAACGTCAAAATTAATTATTACATTAGTATCTCATTTTTCACCATCTATTGTTTTGTATTTTTTTCGCACATGTGTAAAAATAAAAGACACTTGTATGAAAGCATGGGTACATTGCTACTACTAAAATAAAAATTGACACACGCTTCTAACTACTTATACATAATTGTCCTCGTGAGCTTAACTCAGTTGGTTGGACAATGCATAAAATATGTAAGGTCCGGAGTTCAAACCCCGGCCACTACCAAAAAAAAATCTACTTATACATAACATTAAAAAAAATAGTATGCCTCAAAATATTTAAACATATTATTAATAATAAAAAAAACAGTATCCCTAATAATATTTAAGCATGTTATTAAAAGAATGTTTTTTCCGTAAGTATTGAACTTATTTTTATTTATACGTAACATTGAAAAAAAAATTGTTTTTTTTAACCATATTATTAAAAAATGTTGTTTCTCCTAAGTATTGAACTTTTTTTTTTCTTTCAAAATAAACCAGTAAGGTTAACAAATTTATAAAAGTTTTCTCACAATTTTTTTTATATAACGTTTTTGTTTGGAGGAGTTAACTTAGTGTATTTTAACAATAATATAAGAAAAACTGATTACACAAATACCTCATCTTTAGTCAAAAACTCTGCAACAAGATACTAGGAGGTAGTAGTTTATATGTAATTTAATTAAGAGCATTGCTATTTATCTAAAGAGTTTTTATCAAGAATGTCTCAGCCAATTAAATTTGTTCTTTGCCGGAAATCAAGGAAGATAGTGGTGTGTAATTAAGAAAATGTGTTAATAAATACACTGTCTTGAAATTTTCTTGATACATTTTATCGATGTATCTATCATTTCCCTTTAATTAAATATAATTATACATAAATAGGCGAAGCTATTATCATCATCATCTAATAATTAAAAATCAATTAGCTACTGAAAAAAAATATCAAACGGAAGACCCATGATATTATTGTACAAAGACCCAGGTTACAAAAAAACGATAGAAAGAAGTAGAGTACTCTATGAAATATGCAACAAGTGTATCAGAGTCTCTTTCACGGTTCAACTGTCTTGTTGACTTATTTTTCATCAACCTAAATTTCCAATTACAAGCCCTCCTACTTATATCTATCATCACAGTTGTATTGAAACACTCATTTCAATTAACTCAATTAACTCATGTTCAAACGAATGATGTATTTTAAAAGCTCATTGTAAAAGAATAGATGATTCCATATCAAAGAGAGTTAGAACCGTGCTTTTGTAACAGTTTTGTTTTTATTTAAAGTAAATTGAGTAATTTTAGGAAATTTTGGATATTGTCTCCTTTGAAAATTCATTGTTTGTATGTCGAATATATTGCACGTGAAAACAAATTTTATAATCGGTAGAGCAAAAATCAATTACAATTTCTCATTTGTTTTACAATAACTTACGGTGTACAAAGAGTTCTGATAGTCTAGAGACCTATCATTGTTAGTCTCATTCCTGACATTTTACGGGCCTTAGCTAAACATTCTATTTTTAAATTATTGAAAATTGCTTTTCTCACATCAGAAGTTTTTCTTAAACACTTATCGAAATGAAGCAAATACCTCCGGCGGTAGTTAACTACCACTGAGCAAACCGACAACAGTTAACTACTGCTGGATCAGCTAAAGTTAACTACCACGAGGTCAGCTACACTTAACTATCGCTGGGCCAAAGCATCAATTGTGATTTTGCGTGTTTCAGTCGAAAAATCAAAATAAATCGAGGCTTATTCGGAATGCCACGAAACTTTGCAGACCCTTTTATGTAAAGTTTCATAGTATTCCAACTAAGTGAGAGTCCAGAAAAGTGACCTAGAGGTTGAATTTTTTATGATTTTTGGCATGCATGTTTAGGACAAAAAAAAACATCTCCCACAAAAAATTTGAATTTTCCGAAAAGAAGAAAAAAAATTAAATTAGTGTATTTTTATGCCAAAATGTGTGAAAAAAATAGTTAAAAACCGGCAGTAGTTAAAAATTCACATATAATTTGTCTCTTGTTGGAAAATTCAAATTTTTTGTGAGAGATGTTGTCTTTTTGTCCTAAACATGCATGCAAAAAATCGTGAAAAAATTCAACCTCTAGGTCACTTTTCGGACTACCACTTGGGAAAAAATTGTGATTTTGTGCGGTTCGATCGAAAAATAAAAAATGAATCGAGACTTAGTCAAAATGCTACGAAACTATACAGACAACTCTATAAAAATACATATAGTGGGTTTGCAAAGTTTCGTAGAATTTCGAATAAGGATCGATTTATTTTGATTTTTCGACCGAAACGCACAAAATCACAATTGATGCTCTAGCCCAGCAGTAGTTAACTGATGTCGGTTTGCTCAACGGTAGTTAACTACCGTCAGGAGTTTTTGAACCATTTCGATGTGTTTAGAAAACTTTTGATGTGAGAAAAGCAATTTTTTAAATTATTTGTTTTCTCGTTCATTTCGTCCAATATACATGGTAGCCAGTAGCCACTATCATTGATTACCATGTTAAGTTTTTCTTAAAAGTTTTTATATTGATGTTAAGAACTTATCTGTGTTTGGAGAATATGATAATTTAGAAATGAATACAGCAGAATTAACTTAGATGATAAAACTGAATTACATTAAATTATTAAAATGGAACAAAAAATTGTACTATTCTAATTGAATTCTAGACGGTTAAAAAGTGTCTTTTTGTCTAAAAAAATTGATTGGCATGCTTCCACTAAACCAAATATGTGTAAATTGACATAATCATGTAACAACCAATATATCCATTCAATGTTATAACCTGACCTAATTTCCAATTTAACTGGTTGAATTAACCAAACAAATAGTACAATATAAATTTTTTAGATTAAAATGAAACATAGCCTTGTCTCATAAGCATTGTTCAATTGGTAGCGACAATATATTCAAATATGTATGAGTCGTGGTTCAAACCCCAAATTCTCACGTATTCACCTTAAAGGTGAAACTCTAACCGCCAAGCTACTTGACCCAAAAAAATTGAAATATAGGCTTACACACAACAAAAGCAATAAATCAATAATGAAAATCTGCCAATCCACAAAGAATGTCCATCCATCTACATATCCTCTGGACAATGAAATAGGAATTTAGGATGGACACTTGAGTTGTAATAACACAAGTCATTAATTGCTTTACAGAATGGACTATGGTGTCCAATTCACAAGTCAAAGTGAAAGTATACATCATGCCAATTAAAAGTAATAGCTTGTTTTTTTTCACTTTTTTCTTTACAATAGAAAAAATAAGGTTCAAATTTCATTCAGAGCCAAGAGGCCACAAGAACATGATCAACTCAATAAACAGACATACTGAGCAAACTGAACAAGATGACTATGATGAGGAACCAGCTTCCACCTGCTTGTCATTTTCTCGGCGTAGACTGTTATCTCTCCTAAAAGCATCCTTAGCACCCTAAGAAGCAAAATGAAGCATTCTTAGATAGATATCAACAAAATGTAACAGGTTGAAATTTTTGCTTCATGTTAAAGTGCAACCACATGATACAAACAGATGCACGGTCCAATTAACTACTAAGTTCAACAAAACACTTACTTGAAAGATCGTTCCTAACTGTTTCAATGCTTTGGCCCGAGACACCAGAACGTCTTTGGACACACTTGGATCTTTAAGAACCTGAGAAAAGTAAAAAGAGTATTTTATTAAAACATGTGAATTCTGACTAATTAATATTCTAATATTAAATTATGCTCTGGTTCACCATTAGCTTCCTGAGATAAAAGGAAACAGCATTGATCCAAGTTGTTTGTAGAATAAATACTTGAATTATGGCATGAACAATGAATTCAAGGTTTTAAAAAATGGAGAAATCCATCTTTTTAAATTAAGGCAAAATGAACATCTTCAAGTAGGCTATACGAGGTAAGTAGAAGGAATATATCACTTATATGATATCAAGAGTCTAATTTTTAAGCTATGGATAGAAAATACTGCAACTTACTGCTTGACAAACATGTGACAAAGTTGATTCAATATCAATGACATTAATCTTCCATAAGGAATTAATCATGGCATCCTTCTTATCTTCAAGAGCTTTCATTATGTTTTCTTCTTTATTTTCTCCTTGATTTAGCTTCTTGAGCTCTTCTTGTATTTGAATTAGAGACACAGCTCCTACAGAAGCAGTTAAGTTCTATCAGAACCTTCCATACCAAATCTGGGAAAACATTTCAACTTGATAGACTACTATAGTCTGCTACGTACCTGAAGCTGCCGTCACTTGTGACTTTATACGGTGTCCTTTGTCTCGAACCCACTCTGCCAAGAAGGGGACATTCATAAACCGAATATCCTTTCCAAGCACTTTTGCTGCTTTTCGTGTGTAGATATAACCGATTGTGTGTAGCATGGCCTCTCCAAAAGCTGAAAATAACGTAAGATGTTAACAAAATTCAAGGAGTAGAAAAGGACCAGGAGTGAACAAACAATTTTCCTAGTCTGCTTGGGGAGGGTTTTGGAGGGCTAGGTCTACATTTTAATATATATATTTGAGATTTTGAAAATTTGAAAGAATGCATGATATATGACCATATAACAATGAGGATGCTAATTCTTACGAAACAATAACCAACGAAAGCGAAGAATCTCTTCAAACAGTTCATAAGGGAACCGCTAAGCGCTAACCATATATGAAGGGTTGTAACCAAAGAGCATAAACAATTAATAAGAAGACGCGTATTATTCTTCGCTTTCATCTTCCATTTTCTTCGTAAAGTTCAGCATTTTCCTATAACAATTCAATCATACTTCATTCATTTTTAGAAACATTTTATAGCTTATTTAGAAATAGAAAAGGAAAATAAAGCTCTCCCCTTCCCTCCAAAACTCACCTCCCAACCTGAGCCTAAATGTAATAACTACAAGAATCTCAAAATATTGTAATTACTGTGATTAGAATATATTATCTTCCTAATAACATTATTTACATATTTCAAACATTCGCCCTCAAAGTAGAGCATAAATGTAATACATATTAGGCTTTCCACTTTATTAGAGGTCTTCGGTTCCAATTTCTAAATATGATTGAGACTATCGTGATATGGATTGGGAATAATAAAGATGCAACACAGCACATTTATCATATACAAATGCCATTTGCACAAAATCTTCAAATTACAACTGTTTGAACAATTGTCTTGGCCAAATAAGTACACAAGTGATTGAGGCCATATCGTGATACTATGTTTTGGCACTCTATTGTGACCCCTAAATCCTTCTTACTATTTTCAAGATATTGATTACTAATGAAAACAGAACACCCAAAAACAGACTTTCTATATAATTGATCTGCACCGGTGAGATTAGATCAAAATTTAATAATAATTTCAAAGTTAATACATTGACATGTATGGTTATGTTGTCCACAAGTTATGGTTTAGTGGTTGAGTTCAGTCATCCAAGAGCACATAAAAATCACTCAACATTGGGTTTCATGATCCATTCTTTATCACATTAAAAGTTGTACATTTTCCTTCAGTACAACTCAAAATATGTCATTCAAATAACATACTGAAAATAAATGATTAAGTTTGAGCTCTACTTTCTTTGAAAATTTCCTTTTATTATCAGGATGTAGAAAATAAATGATGCATCATAACAAAGTTCAAGTAAACAAAACTTAAAGCATCAACATCAATAAACAAATAATGTATTTCAGCCCTTGTGTATTGAAACCTCCAATAGCGCCCAAAAAGGTCTTACATAATGGCCAATTAAACCAAACGGGTTGGGAATTCAGCACAGACAATAAATTGATATTCTTGATAATGAAAATTTCAGTTGTTGAATCTTCAATATTCAAGATCATCATTCAATAATACAACAACAAAATTACAGGATAAACGGAAGTGATTTACCAGCTTTTGAAAGATTACGTGCTTCAGAATTTGCCCATGTTGTAAATTCCTCTTCTCGACCATCAACAAATGGTTGCAGACGGTCTTTCAAAACCGATATCAGCTTCTCTTCTCTTTCCTTCTGCCATACCTACAGATAAAACAATAGGAAACAGCTTTAGATATTAAAGTAGGAAACATTACAGTGGACCGCGAAAAACAGCATTACAGCATTAGGGTAAAAAAGAATACTTTCATCTTTTCTTGAATTTTCTGCATACGAACTTGAGGCTCCGGGAAATCTTCCTCAACTTCTATAGATGCTAAAGAAGCAAGTGCAAGTTTTCCAATATATTCTTCGAAAAATTCACTTCCAAAAAGCATTCCAAACACAGTTGTAGGGTCCATCATGGCATCTCTGAAAGAAAAGAAGAAAAAAAAGGTGTATTTAACCGGTTTTCACAATTAATAAACATACTTAGACATTCTCTTACATGCTGTTAGACTGGTATACCAGAAAGTAACAAATAGTTTCTTCTTTATTGCAAGAATATAATTCTGGAAAATATAATTGGTAACACTAGAGGAATTTGACTCTTGACTCTCCTCCTTCCTTTCAAAATGTCCACAAAAATGAACCCCTCTAATAGTAACCAAAAAACTAACAATTTATCAACTGATTAACTATTGGGTTTCCTTGGGCCTGGTAATTCAGCAACCCTTTTCCAAAGCATGTGCATTTTACGCAAGGTGAAATCAAGTAAAAGCTGTTTGAAACTTCATCAATTGCCATTAATTTTCACAATCTGGAAGGGGCAGCCATTTGACCAACAACTCTGCTTCACCCTTGTCATTATCAAATAAATCTAGTATATCTTGTGGCTAGGTCTGTAGTTTCAAATTTTCGAATAAGTCATCTGGTAGGGACTGTGGTTGTGATGCACCAAAACAGCCTTCTCCAGAGGCAGAGACGAAACACTGGATGCACTCTTCTGTGGGTTGGCAGAAGTAATATATATGTGGCTGCCCTTTACACACTTTACATAGTAAAACCTTATAAGGGCCATAAAACCATGGCGCCAACTTCTCATTCCTCAGACCTTGGTCTATATAGCTCAGTTTTTAAGGAAATACAATCATGTGCCTGGAATTCCACCTCTCTTCTCTTCTTGTGAGCTTACGTCTTCACGTGCTCTGGGCCCTTCCCAAATTCTACTTTAATTAACGCAGCATGTTGTCCTTTTTGCTAGTTAGTTCATAAGCTTCCTAAACTTTAGAAGGAAAAATACTCCCTTTTAAAAGATGAGGGAGATCCACTCATAAATTGCCTGAAAAAGAGGTCATTTTGGTTGAGCTCTTATAGTTGGTATTGAACCAAAATTTAGTACAACTCATCTAGAGAGGCTGCTTTATAGAATGGTCCCCAAAAGAAATCGAGACATGTCTCAACCTATTCACCGTCTCTATTTGATACCTCTACTAGGCATCAGGTTGAGAATGGTAAGTTGTACTAAATTTTAGTTGGCCCCCGTTTGCTCAAAGAGCTTTGGCCAGAATTGACCAAGGAAAATTTGGTCTCTATCAAAATCAGTACCTTCTTTAAGTGGTTTGCAACCAAATTTACCCATCACCTTAAGAAGGTCAAGGACATAATTCCTTTGGGAGATAAAGCTGCCTTGTTTGGAGTAAGCAACCTCTATCCCAAGAAATATTTCAGCGTTCCCAAGTTCTTTATCTTCAACTAGGATGCTTACTTTTCTCTTAGAGCCTGCTTTTCAATTTCATCGTTCCCTACAATGATTATATCATTTACATATACAAGAAGTGTGAGCTTTCCATTTTAAGAATGTGTTATAAAGAGAGTATGGTCACAAGGAAACCATAGCCTGAGTCTACCACCCAAACCAAGTACAGGGAAACTACTTGAGGCCATATAAGGTCTTTCTTAATTTACACACCTTTTTCCTTCCATCAGTCGGGTCATATCCTGACAGAATCTCCATATATTCTTCCTACTCCAAGTCTCAAAGAAGAAATGTATTCTTAACATTGAACTAGTGTAACTCTCAGCCAAAATGTGTTACTAAAGAGAGGATAATCCTAATTGTACTGAGCACCTACTCTGCTGCTAATTGAGAGGCCATATTGATATTGATTAGCTATATGACCAAAGTATTCATTATAAGGGGTTTGGGAAATCCCACACGTTGAACTAGCTTTTAGGGTTAAGTGAGACCTAGATTCTAATGCATCTTAGAAAAAATAAGTTCCAACACAAGGAAAAAATATCCACCTAATAAAATAAATATGCTAACTAACACAATTATCATCAAATTCATAAACAAAATCTACTCTGCACCATGTCCTCTTGCATGTAATTTTCTGTTCCGATGCAATACAAAATGGGGTATTTCACTCTCTCGACGTATAAATTGAAATTTAGTAAGATGACTTTGTATTATTAGTATTTGGCCTCTACTGAAATTTTGATAGCTCATTAGCTCTACATAGTGGAAAGTATTCACAGATCTGGCATAGCAAGGTCAAATTATAGTTTTTCCCATCGCAAACAGCTTTTGAAGTGAATAGCTTTTTAAAAATTTCTCCGCAAAATCATATTATAACATCAGATGAGCTAGCTCAAATGCACACTATTATCTTCAAGAAGTTTCCCCAAAATTTGCTTAGGTCTACTTTCTAACTTCCAGCAACAACAAAAAACATATTTTTATGAGGTTGGGAACCACTTGTATTGAAACAAACACTACGTTAGGAACTTTCTTGCACTGGACCATGTGGTGAATGTCAGAAATTTGGGAAAATAACGGGTGGGCAGTATGTGTGACCACCTGTTGTAAACGGGAGTGAAAGTCTGACAGACTGAGAGAAAGAGGGGAGAGAAAAATGATACAGAGAATTGAATCTTGTTTTAGGCCAACAAAGAAGCAGGCCATTCTCTGGACTCACATCACGCTGAAATCAGGTCTTATAATTTATATTGGGCCTAAGTCCACCCTACAAAACTAGTTTGTAAGGCGAGGACTACTCAAGCTTTAAAAGTGCTACTTAGGCAAAATCTCTAGGCAATGCGGGACTAAACCCACCCCTAACACCGAACACAATCAGGAAAGGAACATACAGAGAGTGTATTCAGTGAATATTGCATATTTTTGGTTCCAGCTTCAATCTGTCTAATAATTGAATTGTTGAATATAATAAAGATAAAAGAGAAAAACAATGAAAGACATTAAACAGCTAGATAAGGTTCACCATTTTATGGAGCTTCATTGCTTGCAATCTAATATTAGTTAATTACTTTTCAGTCATGTAAGGTTCTATAAACTTACTGTGACACTCCTGCCTTTCCATTTTTGTCATATGCTTCACGCTTCTCAGGATCGCTTAAAACCTGGTAGGCCTCGCCAAGCAGCTGGTATAGATACCAAACTTAGAAAAGTATATTGAAAAGAAAAAAATCAAACTAAATAGATAGAGAACCCCAAAGGTATAGATATCCCTACATTTAATACTGTTTCTGAACATATAAACGTAAGAAAGATGTAAATAATTATGTTAATAAAATCTAGTAATATTTGCTGGTATTATGAAGCCAAAACATGGACTCTTCGTGCATACCTGAAAATTTTCTGCAGCCTTGGGATCCCCAGGATTTTTATCAGGGTGAACTATTCTTGCCTGTAAAATGGAAGAAGGTTAGAAGGGAGGGAGATACTTATGTCAAGTCAATGAAGTAAGACAAAACAAAACAAAAATGTACGACACTATCAAAAATGTACTCTTCTAAATTAAAGAAAATCGGACCCGTTGCAGATCTATTACAGGCATTCTTTTAAAATTTATATCAAATATTTAGAAAAAGAAAAATAAGAAATGTAATCTTCTAAATATTGAGTGAATAGAAGTCAGTCGATTTCACCCTTGAAATTAACAAAATTCTTCAGTGGTCACTATGAAACTAAAAATTCTTGATCACATTAGTTCATCCAAGATAAGTTCAGGGACTAAACTTACCGTTGCAAAAAAAAAAACTAATGTAATTGAAGATTCTCAATTTTAGGAATCATTTGAGAATGTTTTTATTTTCAAGGGCCAAATGGTATGATATATACTATTTCAACGACTAAATTGGCCATTCATCTATACACATCCGATCAAAAGTAAGTAGAAGAAAACTCCCATTTCATTAACCTAAACTTACAATTCACCCAAACCACAGCTCACCAGCAAAAATATAATCACATATTCCCATGATTAAAGGGAGAAATTAATTAAAACAAACAGATTAACTCAGCAGACTAGATCAATAATTATGGTCAGCCCTGCACTGTGTCGCCAGTTAGGTGTTGTCTGGAGGTGAGTGAACTTTCAGTTACAAGCATGACAAGATCATCAGGCAACTTCAAGAGTCCATTTTTTAAGGGCTTACTGAATTCATAGCTTGATAAATAATTTAAATAGGGGCAGCAAAGTATCTAAAAGAACCAAAGCAGATGAGTTATATGAATTGTGTATTAATACCAATCCCACAATGAGTACAAGTTTAGATAACAAATTGAAGCCATATTTTACAAAAGTACCCAGATTGCTTCTAATATAAACATACTATATAATCAAATAGAAATGTTATTGATGAGTGTTAGGAACACTCACTCTAACATTCACTCTCTTATTCGGTGAAATCAATATAGGTCCCAAACTTTGGAAAGGAATCCCACATAAAATGGCGGGACCTACATGAATTTCACACAATATAAAGTGAATGTCAAAATGAGTGTTGAAAACACATTGTTCCTAGAATTCATGTGGCAGGACCCATATGAATTTCACCCAATAAAAGAGTGGATATTAAAGTGAGTGTTGAAAAGAGTGTTACTAGCACTCTTCAATGTGTTTGAACATCATGTTGGGACAACAAAATTTGACAAATTTTTTAATTGTTAACGCAGTTTAGACATGTAACTATCGTAGTTCAATGAATGGTTATTGGGTATATTAAAGATTGGATAACCCATTATAAAAAGCGAATATAATAATAATTTCGATACTCCCTAAAAAATAATAATACTACTAGGTTCTATATCGCATGTATCCGCAGAGCATCGGTATCTGATACAGATATGTTCCAAATTATAGAGTCTCCCTATTTCATAGCTCATTAACCACCAACTAAATTTACTTAACCACGAATTTAAACATTATTAACCACGATTGAAAACTTTTTTGAAAATCGAAGATTAATGTCATTTAAGTTTATGGCTAATAAAGTTCCCTGGATGGTTAATAAGTTGTGACACTTTATAACTTATCAGATAACCAAATCTAACACTTCATTAACCAAATATCCTGGATAGCCATTTAAAAGTTCTCCAAATCTAACACTATAACTTATCAGATAACCAAATATTCACATCTTCAAATCTCAATTTATGACAAAATTAAAGGGTAATCAATCATTAATTATTAATTACCTTAACATAATAAGCCTTTTTGATATCTGCAGCAGAAGCATCAACACTGACACCTATTGTATCATAGTAAGCAGTTTCCTTCACCATTTTTTGTGATATCAAATCACAATTCAAACCTCTAAAATTATACAAAAAAGATAAATAAATAAAAGTAATTAGTAGCATGATAGATATGAATGGAAAGTGAAAAAGATGATGAAGGAGTATACTAACCAGGATTTTCGAAGCAACCCAGAAAGCAAAAATGAAAAAAGTTTCCAACTTGAAGAAATTGAGAGGAAGATTGATTCGAAATGAACCAGATTTCTTGTGGATCCGTATGACAAAAACGCTGTCTGAACTTAAGGATAAGACACGTGCTAAAATGCTTATATTTATGATTGGAAGGAGTATATTATTCTATTTTTTTCCTCATAGAGTTACTCCTAACTTCCTAAGATTCTTTTTTAATTGTCATTTTAGAATAATATTTTATGTTAAAAAAATGGATTTTTGAAGTTTTTTCTCTTATTATATCCTCATTATAGGAGGTGCATTTGATAAGGATTTTAAAAGACATTTTTAGTTTTAAAAAGTTATGGATTTTAATAATTTTTAAGATTTTAAAAGACTATCAATATTTGTAATTTGGATTTTTAAAGAATTTATATTAAATTTTAAAGGTAGAAATAACTTTATTGATTTATAAGATTTCAAAAAAATTTATAAATTTTAATAAATCACTAAAGAAAATGATTAAAACACACTTTTTTCACAATATTCTCATGTCTACTCTCGTTAGAGCATAATTATCGATGGTTGGCATTGCAAATTTTAGTCCATGTGTGACAACTCCTCTCATAGAGGGATGGATATTTGAGTAATAGTTGGTAGCTTTTCTTAACTAAGGTTCTAGGTCCAATTTCAACAATTGTGTCTTTCGTCAATTTTTTTAAGAAAACGCTAACTTTAAGATAGAAATTTTATCTTGAAATTTGTGTATTCATAACATTAGAATATCAAAATGCAACTTTTTTTTTACATAAAAGCTATCTATTGTTTCCATCTTTTAATCTTTAACAAATGTTATGGGAACGCTTGTTAGTAAGACTCTTTTTTTAGTTAATAGGTGTGTGTGTGTGTGTTTGATTATATTATTGCAATGGCTATTTTATTGTAAATTTGGAGTATATTGTGAGATTAGTGTAACCCATTTTAAAGTTTTAGAGAAGTTGTATACATATTTAAAAAATGTAGTTGAATGATTTAAATAATTAAAAAGTGTACAGTAATATAGTAATATAATGTATACAGTGAATTCCATTTATACCACCAAATACAACTCTTATGCGGATTTGACTGATGCGGTGCCTGTATAGCACGATGAATTTTGTCAAAGTACAAAGGATTTGGTTGCTATGAGGTGTTCAGAGAAACTTTATGCTTCTTCAACTTTAGAATCTAGAGTTGTACTTGATTCTTAGCGTACTTGTCAAGGAGCAAATCTTACTTGGACACAAATACAAATGAAAAATGTTTAGTCACACTCACATAAATGTAGAAAAATAAATGAGAAAGAATTTAGTCACATCATTTGATTACTTTTTCTTCTATTTTTTTTCAATTTATGTGTGTGTCTAACCCTATTTTATTTGTGTTTGTGACCAAGTAAGTATTTCTCCTTATCAAGATGTTCTTCAACAAATATTTTCAATCTACTTTTATGTTTAAACTTTAAATTAAGGTAAAAATGCATGGACCTTAGTTCAAGTATGTTAAAATGTTGACCAATATCCTCTTAAGAGAGTCCGATGAAGACTAATTAAATTAATAGTAAGTGATTAAATATAGTGACTAAATTGATATCATGTCGTTAAAAGATAGGATCTAATTGATAGTAAATGGTTAAATAATGAAAACAATCTAGCAGTTTGATAGAATCAAAAACATTTTTGAAATATCATGATTTCATAGACTTATTTAAGTTTTCTTAGACTCGTGAGTTGGCGGAAGACACCAACACTTTATTTTGGTGTGATCCTTGTTTGGATAGAGCGGTTATGAAGGGAAGATCTAGTCGTCTTTTTCACTTAGTAGACAACAAAACGGTGACTGTGGAAGATATGTTCTCTTTAGATTGGAGGGAGGGCGGTGAGGCTTGGAAATGATGGCGAAGATTGTTGGCATGGGAGGAAGAACAAGTGAGGGAGTGTTGTATGTTACTTCATCCTATTGTTTTGCAGACTAATGAATGTAAGTGGCAGGAGGACCAGGAAACTTCATGTATCTTCAAAATACAAAGTTTTTAGTGCTTATAACTATTTGCTTTCAACGGATCAACCTATCAATGTTGATCATTCAAATAACTTTTGGCATAAGAAGGTCCATTTAAAAGTCAATCTTTTTGCTTGGCCTTTGTTACGTAACCGTATACCAACAACATATAATTTAAACAAGTGAAGGTACTTCAACCAAATATTACGTATGTGCAACCAACTATGGCAAAGAGGAGGATATCAACCATCTTTTTTTGTCTTGCGACTTCTTCAGCAAAGTTTGGTTTGACATTTATAATTGATTAGGTTTACCTACTGTTCTTCCAGCTGAAGCCGCCAATCATTTGCTTTAATTTGGCTTGATTTGTGGCTTCTCAGAGAATGTATGTTATGATTTTTATTTGATATGGGCTTGCTTGAGTTTGGACCATTTGACACCGTAGAAAGTCAAGAGTTTTTAAACAAAAAGGGGGAATCTCTTCGGCATCTTCAGAAGAAAATAGAGTTCCAATATTTCAGATGGCTAAAGACAAATCATCTAAATCCAAATTTCACTTTTAACTATCGTATGTGGTGTCTTAAGTCTTAACCCCTTGTGTTTGGGTGAAACTATTTCATCTTGTTTTGTGTTCTAGAGAGCTTGCTTTTTGGCTCTTCTTTATTTCTTATTTTGGACTTCTGATGTAACTGTTGCTTATTTCTCCTAGTCTTTTTAGACCGTCGTGAGACATGTTAGTTTTACCCTACTGATGACAGTGTCGTACTATTAATTAACATAGTACGAGAGGAATCGTTGATTTGCACAATTGGTCATCGTGCTTGGATGAAAAGCCAGTGACGCGAAGCTACCATGCGTTGGATTATGACTGAACGCCTCTAAGTAAGAATTCGGTCTAGAAGCGATGCGTGTGCCCGTTGTTCGTTTGCTGACGAACAGTAGGGGGTCTTGGCCCCCAAAGGCACGTACTGTTGGTGGACCTCATAAGACGGATGAGGCTTATGAGACACATTAAAACACAATTCCTATTGAGTGGCGATCATCATCATTGTACACGGTATGGATTTTTCTAAGGGCTAGTTACTAAAGGGTGGTTGGTTGATCTCAGAAAATTACAAGCAAATTGTTTCAAAGCTGAAAAGGAGCAATTTCACCATCATGCGATCAACCTGCCATAAATGACTGCACCATTTGTAAGAGATGTGAAATTGTTAAAAGCACAGTTCGGGAAAATGAAGTGCACCTTGTCCACTCAAGATTGAAGAAAGTGAAACACATTTAAGAAATAAAGAGACATTTTGAAAATTTGCATCCTATTTATTAAAAAGGAAATGTTAACGATGTCCTCAGAGTACTCTTTAAATATCTAAAATGGTAATATATATTATGAAAGTTTGTGCATTTATTACATTGAAAATTAAGTTTTTACCTTTTTTAAAAATAATTTTTTCATTAAAAATACTTAAAGAGTGTTTCGGAAGACTCGTTAATTAACAAGACTTTTTTTTTAAATTATTTGTTGGATTTACGTCTATATTGTGACTTTTAAGAGCCTACTGCCTACCCAATAATTTTTAAATTCTTACCTTACTCCAATATGGTTTCTAAATTTGATTACACTTAGATCCTATATGTGATTTTTTTTTTCAGACAACAAAAAGAAAAGAAAAAGGCGTTGAGAGCCATTTGTTGCTAAAATCAAAATTAGCACCCACCAAACAAATTCCCTCCACCATAGCAATGATATAAGTAGGAAAACAAAATTCCATTAACTTGGTTTAAAAATAACTCATAAGATTTGTCACATTGGTAAACCTTACTATAATATCTAATTTTTCTCACACATCCATTGTTTTCCTTCCTATATATTAGCTGCATACAAACACCACTATCTTCTGCTTCTTCTTTAGTTTGGTCCGTACAAGTGCTTCAATCTATAGTGGGATGTAAATGAAGAAGAGTTATGTAAGATATTTGTTTTCAATTTACAATACTACACAAAACGTACATATCAATTATTCAATCAAGCTAAAAGAATATTTTTTATTTGTTTTTTATGGAGTGGATGTAGTTTGAATGATTGAATCCCAATAAGCATCATCCCATTGATCTCTATATTTGTTGGGCAATTCAATTAATTTCTTGAAACACTCTACCAACAGATTTTCCTTCCACGCCTCCAAAGGAGGCAACCCAAGTTGTGCAGCCAGCCAATGTTTGTAATCAACCTGCCATAAAAAATTTATGAGATAAGTAACGTTTATTTTTTGGTGCAATAAATTACTTTTGACCTATTAACGATGGTTTTTTTTGTTACACGAGAAAAAAAAGATGGGCTATATAAAAATAACTCCTATAAGAAGAAAATTCATAATTGGTTAGAGTAAACCTACTATTCATCTGTAATTCAATTTTGCATGAATACAAGATCACAAAACTGAATTTGTAGTTTATTGGATCTTACTAACAAACGTTCTAAGTGCGTTGTTTAAAAAATTCATAAAATGAAATTTTGATTTGAAAATACAAGTCAAACACATTATTTAATCACCTGCAATGGACGAAGGGAAAGAGCACAACTTTGGGGCAAGCCATTCTTCTCCATTTCATGATAGATATTTTGAACAGATTCCATCATCTCCTCTTCTGTAGGTAACAAAATCTTACCAGACAAAACCCTTGCAACCCACATGGCTTGTAATTCAACAATAGCAAAGATTGGTTCCTGGCCATATCATGTTATTTTAATTCCTCATTTACATCATCAAAATATTTATTTGTATAATAAAGTTAATATTGTATCTTGAAATGGAGTCCTTACTAGGGTTAGGTCCCAAAAAAAGGGCATTAACAAATTAAAGAGAAAAACTTGTTACCAATAACCTTGCTGACGATACCGATAAAAGACAACCAAGGTGCTAATGGTGGAGGAAACACGTGCTTATACAATGGACCAACACACTCTTCTTCAACTGTTACAATTCCATTGGTTTCAAGAAATGGAAAATGGTATTTGTATCTGTCAAGACGCACAAAATACTATTGTTTTCAAGAAATGGAAAATGATGGATTTAAATAGAAAACAAAATCTAGAAGAAGATAAAATATCCAAGACTGTCTTATTGTACCCAGTGCAGTGAATTATGGTATCTGCAAAAATTGAAGATCCATCTTGAAAGGAAATCGAGCCATCTTCATTTACATGTTCTATCTGCAAGGAAAAATTGATATAAAAGTACCAAAAATGTATCATGTTGAAATATAACAACTAAAAGATTGTTTCGTAAGTACAAACCATATGTAGATGCAGACACATTTGATATGCAGAAACACATTTTCAAACTTGAATTTTCAACTTCTAAATATTTAGTAAATATTTGTAAATTTCGCTTGGGGAAAGAAAAACTCATTTTGTTTCAAGTACACTTTATTTTTTTTCGTTTACTTTATTCTTATGCTATATATAACATGAACCAAATAAGAAATTTCAAACTTTTTCCTTAAAAAAAAAATTCAAACTTTTTAGAAGATTTCTCAAATTGCCTCGTATATACTCAAATTTGTCAAAATATATTAGTGCTAGGGTGCTCATTATGAAATGTTGCATTTTAGAAGGACGGCCGTCAAACTTTTGTAGTTAAAATATTTTTGGGCTTTATTCATAAAAAATGTAGTAAAAGTTACATTTATAGTTCCTTAACTTAATTTCCAGTAACAATTTGGTCTTTATCTTTTTTCATTGCAATTTTGTCATTTTGATTCATTTGTATATGAATTTTTAAGCTTCAAATCTAATATTCATGTGAAAACATAAATAAAAAACCATTTATTTAAATATTGAGAGGCTATAAAAAAACAAAATCATAGATTTGAAGATTTAAATTCTATATGCAAATAAACAAAAAAGACAAATGCAATAGAAAAATGAAAAAGGATTACGTGAAATTAAGTTAAGGACTAAAAATGTAATTTTACTAAAAAAATGTTTCTGAGCCATATTTTGAAAGGAAAAAAAAAAAAGTTTATACGCCTATTTTTATCTAGTTTGTCAAGATTCATTTCTCATTACATGATACTATTACAATTTTTTTTTTTAGGAAACATGATACTATTACATGTAAACAATTCTCTCACTAAATAATCTATCATGCATGTCGTAAGATATTAGTCAGAAATTTACTTTTTATTTACGGGAGATAATAATCAGAAGCTGTACATACCATATTGTGGTATATGACATTTTCAAACTTGACACCAAATGGATTCTGTTTGACTGCTACGTGAACCTCCTTTGCTACTGGTAAAATATCCACTGATATATCAAAAGCACTAGGTCCATATCCAACTAACAGCACAATCTGTAAGATAGAAATCATTAAACTGTATGTTGGATGCTTTAATGCATTTAATAATTTTTGTATCGGCAAGAATCTAGCAAGCACAATGAGTGCAAAAGAAGGATTCAAGTAGTTACAACAGTCATTTCTAAATTAACATGAAATTTGCTGTTGACACATTTGGTTTGGTTGAGAAATACATGTAAAATACGATAATACCCCTCGGCAGTTAACTGCCGAGGAAATATAAAACCGACTGCAGTTAACTGCTAAGGAAAACCGGCTGCAGTTAACTGCTGAGGAAAACCTCGGCAGTTAACTGCCGATGTTCTGTGAACATAAACCGAAACAGAAACTCAGTTTTCTAGTTTCCTTCAATTGATCAAAAAACTTCCAAAACCATCAAAGTCCTTCAATTTCAATTTTTGAGGAAAATCAAGTGCATTATCTCCATTTAATCACAAGTAAGTATCTTGACTCATTTTTAATCATAATGTTAGTTTGCGTAGGGTTTTTTTTTAAAAAAATTGGTAGTTTGCATGTGGTTAGGGTTGATGTTGGAATTGAAATTTTGATGATTGCATGTAGTTTATAATTGAATGTAGTTGCTTTAATTGATGTTTGAATGATGTTAGAGTATAATGTGGTTTTGAATGGTGGCAAAAGAACACATTTTGAGTATGATTGATACTTTGGACACAAAGTGTTTGATAAAATGTCTCAATGACAACTATATTGATTATTTAGTTAGTTTAGGTTGTGAGTATTAAATTGAATGATGTTTAGGTTATGATGGAAATGATGCACACAAATTATATTGAAATGATGATTATATTGAATGGTTTTAGGTTTAGTTATGTTTATGTTTATTGAAATGTGAATGTTTATGTTT
>Ga0228710_1001744_pt1 | contig 33264 bp, 14 predicted proteins | sample MedpolnodulmetaG_FD_177995 | JGI IMG/M metagenome (GOLD analysis project Ga0228710, IMG submission 177995) | Root nodule microbial communities from Medicago polymorpha collected in Santa Monica, California, United States - pink nodules | ecosystem: Host-associated > Plants > Roots > Nodule... | reverse complement strand
TTTGGTGGTTGAAATCGAAATACACTACTTTCGATTTTGATAATCAATTGTGGCGGCAAAGTCTTGTAGCTTGCTTAATACATGTTTTTTAGCTTGTTTCTTCTGTTTTTGTTTCCTTTTTTTTTTCTTTTTTCTTTTCTGTTTTCTTCGGTTCGCCGTTGTGGTGATTGTACAGATTGTTGAACTCTATTTTGTCTAGGTCCTTTTGCACCCATTGTGCGAGTGTTTGGCTGTGTTTTCTGATATCATTTTGACTTTTTAAAAAAAAAAATGTCTAATGCTATTGTATTGCTTGAATCTTTATGTATGTTCTCTAAATAAATTCACCGAAGGATTCACTGTAGCTAAAACGACTTTTGTTTTTTTAGTCTTACGGCAGAAGCTATTAAGCAAAACCAAAAGATAAATAAGAAAATAAGAAAAAAACAGAGAGAAAGAAAACGACATTAAGGCTTAGCCCAATAATTAAAAGGGTTAATTAAGTTTTTAGTCCCTATAAATATTCACAGTTTTGTTTTTAGTCCTTACAAAATAAAATTACACTTTTTAGTCCTTGTGACATTTTTCTTAAGTATTTTAGGGACCAAAAATGTTGATGGAAAATTTTTATAGGGACTAAAAATGCCGATGGAAAATTTTATAGGGATTAAAAATGTTGATGAAAATTTTTATAGGGACTAAAAAGTGTGATTTTATTTTGTAGGGACTAAAAACAAAATTCTGAATATTTATAGGGACCGTTTACTTAATTAACCCTAATTAAAAGCACATTCTTAATTAAAATGATTGCAATGTTTTTCGGTGGACTGTACACTACAGATCAATACAAAGATGAATTAAATCTTATTCATTCGGTCAGATATTTTTTTTACCGAAACAAAATTAACTATTATCATTAATCAACTAATATTGAATACAAGTATTTAGACATCATGTTTAAGATTTCCTGCCTCTTGCAGAGGACTTCCTTCAATCCAATAGGATAAAAGAATTTACAAGATTTCATTGTTTGTTTACAATACAGACTCAGAGAGTTGTAAACAAATTTAAGCATAATACAATTGATTTTGTGTCTAAAGAATATTTCTAAACACTTATAGAAATTCTAAAGATCAAAAGTTAGTAAGAATTTTTTAAAGTATTTTTGTGTTAAGAATTTATTAGAGTTTTGGCATAGTTAATAGCATGTGTTTCTCATAATTTCTTAAAAATATTCTTCGAATAGAGCCGTTGTTTGAAGAGTTTTCCAACATATCAAATTTCCATGAGAAGTTTCTTCTTATTTCAAATCCTTTGCCATTTATGGATTTTTCCATCGAATAATACTTTAGAATTTATTTACTTCTTTAGGAATTATCCGTTGCATACGTTTTGTCTCTCACAAAGATTTGTTTGTTGCTGCAACATGTCTTCTTTCAATTTACCAAGGACAAAAGTACTATTGAGCTTGGGGAGTGACGTTTCCTTAGAAGAAGACAAAACTGGGTCAGATGTTCATCAGAACGCTGACAACTGATTTGATTCTTTAGATTAGAGCTTCGTCTTCACAACTTGATGAATACTCATTTAGAACTTATATTGAGTGTCAAAGTTGTTCTTCTTTGTTTAGATTGTTGACTTTCAAGGCCAGAATGCTGACTTTAGATTCAAATTTTAATTCTATGGTTCTGCCCAATTGAAAAAACTTTAAAGTACCAAATTGTTCTTCTATATATTGATATCATCAAAACCTTAGAGATATTGTTCTAAAACCTGTCTTGGTTCAACAATCTCCCCCATTTTTATGACATATTCCAGTTTTCAATGCATTATATATAAATAAATAAAAAAATTGGCCCCAAACTTTTGGAGGCCCAGTTCCATAGAGTTGTTTGCACCCCACAAAGAATGACCCTATATACTTCTATATATTCCATCTTTTTCGTCAAAAAAAGAACAACGTGTATATTAAAAGAGAGCGAGAAAAAAAAATACAAGTGATAAAAGTTCAAAGAATAACAAAAGGGTTCCTAAGGTAGTTTAGATGTTAAGTTCATCTGAAGCTGCTAAATTTTATCCAGTCAAGTCTTTATTATAGCTTGGTTTTCTGATTTACCTTGAAATTGATTTTGCATTAAGTTGAATAGCATGCTAAGAAGCCAGTTGAGTTCTTATATCCTCTGAGAAATTATTAAATTCACTTACAGACACAAAATCTTGTGGTCTAGGATCAGATAGAATGATACGAAGTTCAAAGAGAACTAGCTTCAGACGAAAGAATCGAGTGTTCGACACTGATGTAGAAAAGATGCAGGGTTCAGGCATGTGTTCAGAAGGAGCTGGAAGATGACGTTGTGGGTTCCTTCTAAGGTCAACTAATTCCATATTCTTGAGCAGTTCGGAGAACCATACTCTAAAATCTTCCTTGTTAGCTTTCACTTGCTCTCTTATAGTTTCATTCATTTTCAGTAGAAAATCATCTACCTTAATTCTCAATCAATTCATACTTCTTTCATTTGTCGGTTACAAATTTAGGTGTTCCTAATGGATCTAATCGCGTGGTATTGCAGGTGGACTCAACAATTTCATCAACCTCTACGATCTCACCACCGAAGCCTACGATTTTTTCTAGGGACTTTTCTCCAAAGATCAAGAGAGGAGGACAAAGCGCAGGGGAGTCTCAAGCTCGATAAGGCAATTTTTCCAAAACAAAGGTGGAAAAATAGGTGGGAAGATATCGTTATTTGATGATGGTGGGAGGAAGTTTGGAGCGAATGTAGAGGGGTGTGTGTGGGTGGGGGGGTTCTTCACCACCAAGTATCGCGTGCCTGTCTGTCCGCTCTTTCTACTGCGCTAACGCATGTGATTATTTTATTATGTTTGTTTGTATAATTTTGATTAAATTTTAAAATATTAATGGAAATTATTGATATATTGATTTATAAACAAATATTGTCAAGGCATATAACAAAATTATTTATGAACTCGACATATTTTAGTTTGCCTGCATATAAAATAAAGATAAAATAATGATCTTTTATTGTTTATTCTAATAGTAATTAGTAACATCATAACATAAATGTATAAATGACATGTTGTGTAAAAGAAACATTGCTATCATTGCGATAAAAGAATATCTTTAAAAACTACATTTTTCGTAAAGTTTCCATCTTCTCCTTCTATTTTCCATTCTTTAATGAGAACTTTTGCTGAATTTTGAGAAACTTCTCTTGATAAAGCTACATATAATTGACCATGGCTGAAAACATGTCGTGGAAGATAGATTTCGACATTGGGAATAGTTTGCCTTTGTGACTTATTTACGGTAATAGCAAAACTTAGTCTAACGGGAAACTATTTTCTACTAAGCACAAAGGAAAATCCTGAACTCGCATTTGTTTTTAATTTAATTATGGGCAAAAATGCTCTTTTTCCAACATTGCTTCCTGTTAGGATTTCAACATCCACGTATTATTAAATAAACCACGACATAACAATCGTGTCCCATTACACTGGTCATATCTAAGGTCTATGTTTTGCAACAACATCAAAGGTGCACCTCTTTTTTACGTTTAAAATATGTGGTGGGATACTTCCTTGAGCAATTGAGTTTAAGAATTCTTGTTGGTATAAGTTATGAGTATCCCCTTCAACCTCGTCAAATGACAACAAATTATGTTCTTTTCCTGAAAACTGATTGATAATTATGTCATCCAATTTTTGAACATCATCATTTGTAAGTGTAATTAATATTCTGGTTCATCATATTATGATTCATTACCATGAGTTCCTTGAAAAGTTGATGCATTATTAAGATTTGGTAGTTAAAATAAATATACAAGAATATTTATGACAAAAAGAAAGTATCCCAATACAATAATAAATAATAGTAATTCTTAAATAGGCATAAAAGTATATAATTTTCTTTTCATCACTAACCAAGTGTTGGGTCATTAATATGTATCGTACTTCATTTTGCTTCGTTGTCATGGGTTCCTTGAAAGTGTGTTTTGAAAAATTCATAGCTGTGAAAATTTGATTGGGCATGTTTGAATCAACGATATCATTAGTGCATGATTTTTCAAGTTCATTTCCTTTTTCTTTTTCTTTCCGTCGTTTATAATTTTCTCGTCTTTGAAGTAGACGTTGTTGTGTTGGCTCATTGACCATTCTCTGTTTTCTTTTCCTTTCATATCATGTCCTTACTTTCTAGTGATCCTCCCTCGATAGTTGACTTTTGCTATTTCCCATTTTTCTAATAAGAATCCTCAAAATTAAAAGATTAATAGAAAAAGATTTTGTTTTTTTGTTTTAAAGGGGTAATAATGAAAGAGTTAGTAAAAGTACCATGCATATGTTTAATTTTTTTAACAAAAGAAGACATGAATTTTTAATATTTTTTTTTGTCAATGTATGACTGTGATATTTGTTAAAATAGCGACATCCATCATTGCTCCATTTAGGTGTGCTCTATTTACCTAATTTCAAGCCATATATATGTGACGTGTCGCAAAAACAAATTTAATTGTTAAGATTAAATAGAATGTGGGAGCTAATGTAAATGTGAGATTGTTCCGGGGCTATCCTACAACAGCAGCAGTGAAGGAAGTCCATTTGAAAATATTCGAGGTCCTTATCATTGGTGGGGCGTCACAACTTGCATGTGAAGAGGACAACCATTGTTGACTAAACTAACTACAAAAAAGCTTGAGTGGGGAAACAAAGATCACATAGAAAGCATAAAGGAGTTGAGTGATAGAGTTTTCAATGTCATCATCTGCACCGACGTTACATACGTTGTTGAAGCTATATTGCCTTTATTTATCAAAATAATTATTTATTTAATAATTAAAAAAACCATGATTCCCTTTATATAAAAAAAAGTAACGCTATCATAGTTTGTATAAGCAATTATAAACCAGCAAAGTCAAATAATCCTTGAAATTAACCGTAAGAAATTTGAAACATAATCACTTATAAAACAGGAAAGTCAAATAATCCATAGAATTAATCGACTTTGATTAGTTGTAATATGAAAGAAAAAGAAAAAAACTTACAGGTTAATTTGAATTCTGATGCTGAGGCTGAGAGAGGTTGAGAAAAACTAAACAATGCGGGAACGAACTATGAACTGTGAGAACCCTAATTGTTAATATTTAATGTTTAATATAGTGCTAACAAATCTTTTTCTAAAATATTTTGAGTCCCAATCTTTAATAATATTTTTTGCTCACGTTTGTTACTAAGATTTTTTTAGAGGATTTAAAGTCCAATCTTTAACATTATTTTTTGTTCACTTTTGTTACTAATATTTTTTTAGAGGATTTAAAGTCCAATCTTTAACATTATTTTTTGCTCACGTTTGTTACTAATCTTTATTTTAGAGGATTTAAAGTCCAATCTTTAATAATAATTTTTTCTCAAGTTTGTTACTAATCTTTTTTTGAGGATTTAAAGTCCAATCTTTACCATTATTTTTTGCTCACGTTTTTTACAATTGATCAAATGCCAAGAAAGAGTAACTTATATTAATAAAATAAAATAATATGGAAATACTGTTTTTTGTGTAAGGGATATGAAAATACTTGGCTATCTTTGTCGGTTGTATTGAGGGGAACAACACAGATATACAACATTTTTTTTAGGGAAACACAAATGTACAACATAAAAGCGGTTGATAAAAAAGTAACATGAGTTTTTGTTTTGTGCTAGTTTTTTGTGAGTTTGATTTGTGGTTACAGAGGTAAAAGAGGGTTAACAGGGACGATTAATGACACGAATTAGTAATCCACTTGTTATTTTATAATTGGCTAACAGTAAGAACAATTCATAAGGAATTGTGTAAGATTTCTCCTTAAATTAAATTTATTTTTATATATATATATATATATATATATATATATATATATATATTTGTTACATGTGTTATTTTAATTTAAAAATAAATTTTAAAATTAAGGGTATTTTTGGAAAGAAAAGTCCAACCCAAAAGTGTGCTGAAATGGGTAGTTTTGTTTATATATAGTATAGAATATATATTTGTTACATGTGTTACATGTTTTATTTTTTTGGTGGTTATAAATTTATATTATGTAAAAAATTCTAATTTTCTTATGGGATATATTGTCATAATATTTTACACATTTCTAAAAAATTTCATTAAAAAATATAAATGTTAGACATTAGTTGACTAAAAATTACGGACTAAAAGTAATGATGAAAAACTGTTTAGGACTAGGCAGAAGATTAAAATTAAGTAAGAACTAAACTTAAAATGTTTCAATTTTACAAGGATCAAAAATATATTTAACCTCATATTTAATTAGTGCTTTATTAAAAAACTCGAAATTTTTGTAGAAGACATTGTTATAATATTCGAAAAATATCCGTTAAAACTCATTTAAAAATGTAAAAAAGTACACATGATTTGACTTAAAAACATGAGTGAAAAGTTGTGACAAAAAATGTTTGAGAGACTAAAACTTACTGAAATTTTTTAGAGACTAAAAATAAAATTTGATATATTTACAGGACCAAAAGTTTATTTTACCATTTATTTAATGTCGTTATAATTCATGATATATCGTAACAATATATCAAATAATTTTATGCTAATACAAAGTTGTAATTTCAATCGATCAATAATACATAACATATCTCTTGTCAAAAAAATAATAATCCATAACATATCCTCCCTTTGTCAGAAAAAGAAAAAGAAATAACATATCCTACGTATGAATTTTCACAATTAACTTCACCGCAACTGCCACTCGGTACCAAACATTAGATAACTTGTGCTGATCCTAACAACAGTTAAACATGCGCCAGTTTTAATTATGCTACCAGAACAACAATTCTTTACAGAATTGCTATTTTTTAAGGACCTAAACGTTCATTTTTCATAATGTCTATCATTAACTATAATTACATTCACTCACAATACCTTATGTTAATTTTTTTTCATTTCCAATGATTCACTATATTTTTTAAACACGTTCGCTTAATGATAAGCATGTCTTAGAAAGATCAATTCAATAATTTCCAAAATAATAGAACACGACAAATTAACATTTTATGTTTAATTTCATCAATGTTCAAATCGGGCAATAAACGAAATGTTGCATTGCGTTACATTACATTCTCCATAAGGATCTTGTATTATCATGATGTTGGATTAAAATTTAATTCATGGTTGTTTGCTAAAAATGTTGACATTAAAGTGTCTTATACTTAGTGTAAAAATATGCCAATCCCTTTGAAAACTCGAAAAAATGGAGAGAACATATTTTGTATTCTACCTAATGAATTGTACAAATTCTCACATCAATTTCCTCCGTATAAGATGAGTTGTGACAAAAAGGGAATGCATTCCAATATATCTTGTGGAATTTTATCTTATTGCCCTGCTCACTGACATGTTTAAATTGACAAAGGAGAATGATCAAGCTCAAAAAAACATCTTGGAAATGCATTCCCTTTCGTCACCCTCTTATATGAATGAATTTGATGTGTCAATTTGTACAACTCTTTAGGTAGAATACAGAACATGTTCTCTTCGTTCTTTCGAGTTTTCAAAAATACTGTCAAACATTTACACTAAGTATAAGACACTTTATTACATCTTCAACAAACTAACAAAAATTAAACTAAAATTCAAAAAAATAATGACACAACATAATAATAAAACCTAATCTTCAGTTGGCCAAATCAAAGTCTTGAGAATATCTTCAGAATATCTCACAAACAAAACATCCAACTCGATCATCGAGAACATGTTGTCCTGACCAAATATCAAACATGCTCCTCACGCCGTCGTCGTTCTTGAGCATCATCTAGCTGAACTGCAATCTCCCAGCTGAGTCGATCGATGGACGTTGATACCCAACGCCGTCCATTCTCCTTGTGTGTCTCCGCATCAAAAACTAAAAAAACCCAAAACATTGAACTAGAAATCGAATTTTGAGTTGTTTTTGTGCAGACACCTCTACAAAAACACATATAGAGGATCTAAAAAGTTTCGTAGCATTCTGAATATGCCTCGATTTATTTTGATTTTTTAGACAGAAATGCGCAAAATTGTAATATTTTCCCTAGTGAACGTCCACCACGAGTCAAATTTTGTTTCCAGATATTTAGGCCATATAGTTGACAGTTAACTAAATTTGGAAAGGGAGAAGAGAAATCTTCAAAGTATACTACATGAGGAGAGCCAAAAACATAGTGCCGACCCAATGCTTTTGTACACCTTGAATGTATATATACACTTTAAAACAAAAGAGAAAAAGAGAGTTATATCATAGATATGATAGTTTAGTGATGTGATAGAAGAAAAGAGATATAAAAAGATAATTTATTGAATGAGTGTAGAAAAATAAAGAGTGTCTGTATATATCATTGTTAGAAATATACCCCTTTCGTGGTTAAGATCCTCTCTATTTGGCAAAGTAAATGGAGTTTGCAATTTGGAGAGAGATAGACACAAAAAACTATATTTCAAATTCTTATGTTTTAGTTTTCTAAATAAATATGCTTTTTTTTTTCTCTTACAAGTTGGGATGGTGGGAGTAATATATATTATAAAGTTTTTCTTTTTTATTTGAAAGAATCCTTAAAAGGAAAACTTAACAACATAATAATACTATTATTTTATTATTGGTGTGGAGTTGGTTAAAGTTTTTTTTGAACAAAAGGAGTTGGTTAAAGTTAAGCTAAGGTCGTTTTGCTTTGAATTAAACCAATGATGCAATCATCTTTTTGGGTTTTTCGTGTTAGGGGATTGTATGGCATTTCATTATGTTGAGGGTGAAGTTGTGGTTTGTTCTTATCGGATGCTAAATTTTGCCCCTTGGTGTATTTTCTTGTTAGTCAATTTAGTAGAGTAAATATTGATTGAGATATAAAAATCACACAGATTTCTTGGATTGAGACCTTACACTCACATTGAGGTCCCTAACTAGTATAAAACCTGATTATTCCCTCTCCATGCATTATTCACCAACACTAAAATCACTATTTACAATGACTTCCTTTTTCTTATCCCTACTATTGATGTTCCTTGCTTCTCTTATGCTTGTTCTTCATGGGCATGCTGATTCTTACAAACAACTTATAGATAAACATCCACACAGGCCTCCAGTCTACAGTCCTCCGATTGTGACATCACCAGTTTATAAGCCACCAATTTATAAGCCAGCTGTTTAAATGCCACACAAAAGAAACCACCATACAAGGAGACATCTAAGAGCATCCACATCCATACCACCCATATGGATGGTATAAATAGGTCTCATTGAATACATTATATTATCTCACACTTCCCTATTATTTAAATCACTCAACTACATTTTTTAAATATCCATACTGCTCTCCAAAGCTTTAAAACGGGTCCCACAAAACCCTACAATATATATCACAATAATATTTTATATTATTAATATATAGCACCTTTTGAGGTGATAATTAATTTTATATTAGTTTATAAAACAAAGCCACGGTAGTAATGCAGTGCTACGGTTGCCTCAATATGCCATTGCCAAAAAGCCAAATATCTTTACCACACTGACACAATGGCTTTGGGAAAAGTGAAACCATGGTAAGAGTCAACCGATAATTATGCTCTAATGGTATATAAGAGCCATCTAGCAGAAGATAGCATGCGTTTCAAAAGCATGCATTCAACAAGGCATATTAATATACTTTGTTATATATATACATTTTGTACAAGAGTTTTTTTCCCCATGTACAATTGATTTCTTTTTTATGGCTGAAAGTAAAATATGCTAACTTTCCTTTTGTCTATCATTTGCGGTGGCAAGTCTCGTTAGCTTGTTTGGGCATTGGTTGATGTTATTTTTGTTCGATTTGTAATTTTGTAAATTTTTTGTAATCTCTCTGGTACACCTTGTGCTCGAGGAATTCCTATTTGATTGTTAATATATATCTCATTTTGACTTATTAAAAATAAAAAAACGCGCATCATATATGTGGTATAATAGATGCAATTCATTTAAAAACTCAATATTCGATCTAAAAAGTATTAAGCGGGGGACTCAACTAAAGAAAAAGTAAAACACTATATGAACCGACTCAATATAGAAATTGACACACAAAATATTTAAACATTAGAGTTTGAGAGTAGGATACTCCGAACTTCAAAGCCTACACTACAAGACCCACTCTTACAGTTAAAACAAAATGAAGAACCATAAAATCTATTTTTGTGGTTTAAAATATGTGAAAATTATTTTCAAATTAAATTAAAAATCAATTCAACCTCATCATTCTCCCAAATATGTTTTATTTTCATCAAATTTAACTTAAAAAACCAAAAAACAGAAAATACAAAATCACCCCGAAGGACGTCCCTTTTAGAAAGTTTGGTTAGGTTTGTGGGGTGTAGGTTAATCCCTAGGCATGTGACAACAGCCCTGACGTAATCTAATCAATAATTGCACCCCCCTTCACTCATTGATACCGCTAACAATCCAGTATAAAACATGAGTAGTACTCCCTATGTTTTATGCACCAAGACTGAAAATCAGTAACTAAGAATGGCTTCTTTTTCCCTATCCTTTCTAGTGTTGTTTCTTGCATCTCTGATTCTCATTCCTCAAGGGTTTTGTATTCATGAATATATACATTCTACTCCTGTTTTACCACCAAGAAAGGGCAGGCCGCCGCCAGTCCCTCCTACCCCGGTTTTACCACCAAGACGTGGCAGGCCGCCGCCAGTCCCACCTATGCACAAACCAACTTACAAGCCAAAAAATCAAGTGAACAAGTCACTCATTGATAAGCCTTAGTTCATCACATCAATTTAAGAATCCTCATGCATTGTAAGCACCCTCCAAAAGAAAATTAAAACTCATTTCTAAAGCATGCAATGATAGAGGCTTATGAACTATATATCTATATTGAATAATTGGTCTTAGTTACCGAGCTGTTTGTTCTCTATAGTAATGTAATTTGCTACTTTGTAGCTGTTTGTTTGCATTTCAACCTCGAGTATCATGTTATATATGCGTCATGAATAGATATCACTTGAGAGGAAATGTTTTGTAATCCAGATTATATTAAATAATTTTTATGACTGTGTTATATTGATTGGTTGCTTGAATTTGTGTTTGCTTTAAAAAGTCTAACGAATAAACTCACACATGCACATTATGTTCGGAGAAGAAAACAATTGTGGGTTATAACATAAGTTGTTGCAAATTAATTTTATTGAAACAAGACCTCAATCCAAATTTATAACTTAAAGTAAAGGGAAATGTTTAGTATACATCTACATGAGTGTATACACCTTGAGAGATATGGAGATAAGAGAGAGTGAAGTGAGGGATATAATAAATTGATGATGAGACAGGAAGACCGAAACCGAGATAAAATGAGATGTTAAATAAGTATAGAGAAATACAAGGTGATCAAACATAATGCTTGTAAAGAAAAACTTGCAAAAGAGAAATTTTTACTAATACTCCATTACCTAAAAAAGTTGGTAGATTATGTACCTATCAGCCAATCATGTTATTTTTTTTTTATATTAGTTCCTTTCAAAAAAATTCAAATTTAAATTAATTTTATCTACATGTTAACCAAACTCCGAGATATTTACAAGTTTTACCTTTTGCTAATACCAAATACCTTATAATATGAGAAATATTTTCTTTTAAAAAATAGTTGATTCTTGGTGAATGGGGCTCTGCTAGGGTTTGCTTTTTTTTTTACATTGCTGCTTCCACGTGTTGATGGTCCTGCTAGAGATATCAAGGCTAACAACAATCATGTAGGAGGTTCTGGCTAGCTGTGCTTGCGAGAATGTTAACAACCACACAATTGAAATTTTGTCAAATTATGGTTGTTGTGCGAAGTCCAAGTTTGCTGCGCATGCTTAAAAATATCACTCCTTCAAAGATTGTTGTGCACAAGTCAAATTTGGAAGCAAACAACTTCGATCACAACACATGGGATCTGATAAAGCAGATGAAATAGACTCCAAATTGGATATCACGAACTTCTCTTAAAGGTTCACAAAGATATAAATAAGGCTCAAATTCTGTTTTATTTTATCTTTTACAATTTCTAATTTTCAAGTTTTTTAGGATATCTTGAATAAAACTACATTTCTTTATCTCTTAGACTTTTCTCTTGTAGTGGTTACTTGAGGATGACAATGGCTACCTTGCCAAAAGGGTCCAATAATGCACATTTTCATATATACGTTTATAAAAAATGCTCTTACATGAGCTCATACCTTTGTGGACAATAAGTTTGGTGTCTATCCCTGTACTTTCTGGGCGCCTAAACACATGTACCTGCACCAATGACTTGTAGTTTAACAACAAAAAGATAATAAATAATAAAAAACATCACAAGTTAATTAAAATATGATAAAAAAATCTTTCAAATCAACGTATAAAATATTACACATTATACTATTTAGTTATATAAAAAACATCTAAAGTATAAAATAAGTGCATATTAGAACAAATATCAAAGACTTGAGATTAATTAATTGGGTTTTTCTATCATGTGCAAATTTGCACATGTTAAGAAATTTAAAATAGTAATTTTGCATTGGAACTTGAACATTTTGTATTAAATATATAACTTTTTGTTAAATGATTGTTGGTTTCAATAAAAACTTGCTACTTTTAGTTATCTTAACATGTGCAATATTGCACATGTTAGACAACATGGGTATCCTCGTACGACCTCAAGATGACATCATCATTCACCATCAGATTTATGAGGCCTCGGTAGTGTGCAAGATCAACATGGCCCCTTCTCTGTTTAAATCGACCAACATGCGGGTTACGACAATCATACCCCTTTGTAGGCTTCCACACATAGAGCTTCTTGAAGTGCTCTGTAGCTCATGCCTATAAACACAAACAAACAATCATATCAACACAAGTATATAAAAAATATATATTTCAGTATCACATATGCATATACAAACATAATAATATCAACACATTTATTATATGTTCAAGAAAATAAAAAATTACTACCTTAAGCATAGACATGTAATCGACAATGAAATCAATCGTAGGGTCTGTAGCCTCTGAAATCTTGGTGTAGAGATAAGCAAGTGTCATCTCGCCCCAGGACCACGTGTGCACCCTGTATAAATCCTGCATCCCTATTAGCCATATCACATTAACATGTTTGTTGGTCTTGTTGGAGAAAATGGTGACACCAACCAAGAATAACAAAAACGCCTTAATGCAATACTCCTTAGTCTTACGGAGCTCATCATCCTCCTCCTCATCAGCCGACTCCTCCAACTGATTGCACCTATGAAGGAGTCTATCATACAACTTCTTGAGGTTATGAATACTAATATTCCCACCCCTAGTATGTGTTCGTCTCCTCCTCGGCTTCCTTCTCCATTAAACCCAGCTCTGAATGCATCAACTCAATACGCAACTCGTAGCTGCAGTCGTCATAGTGCATGAGCCTCCCTTGGATGGGGATATGTAAAAGACATGTCATATTATCGAGTGTGACGATCATCTCCTCAACATGCAAATGGAATTTGCTGGTCTCATCATGCCACCTCTCTGACAAAGCGGTGATGAGGGAAGGGCTGATGAGGGAATACCCAATTTTAATGAAGGGGGTAAGACTAGATGCATTCACCCACTACCATAACCAATCTGCACCATCTACAAGGAATGCCAGGTGGTCATGCCTAATCATCATCTCGTATGAGGAAGGGTTCATCAGTTGATCGTAAAATTTAATCGTAAATAAACAAAAATTAAAATAAACATTACAAATTTTAACATAATAATTAAATCGTAAAAATAAAATAAATACACTAATATGACAATTGAATCGTTTAAAAAAAGACTAAAATCAAAATTAATATTTTAAAATAACAAGTGAATCGTTAAAAATAAATAGACAGTAATTAAATAAAATTAAACAACTAAACTTACTGTGGCGTCGCTCCAAAGCCTGCAAGCAGCATGTCTATTGAATTTCGATAGAAGCGACATGTTAGTAGAGCCCCGAGGAAAACTGTTCGATCCGGTCTCCTGTTGAGCCTCGCCCTCCTGCTGAGCCTCACCCTCCCAATGTTGAGGCTGCTCATAATTCTGCTCATACAGTTATGTGGGGCAAACTATTTGGGATGACACGTCCCCTCCCCATCCCCACTCCTACCGCACCGTCTCCTTCTAACAGGAGGGCGCCTAGCCTTCCTATCGGCCTGTGCACTCTCGATCATGGTCTCCCTGCCTACTCTCAGTATGTCCTGTCTCTTAGACATATCTACAAAACATAAAAGAATGCAAAAAAATCAATACTTTTTCTCATAGGGAGATTGTGTCATTTCTGACCAATAAACATCAACAATTCACATTGCATTCAAACTACCACATCATGTCGTTTCAATATTTAAACTACAACGTTGCACTCAAACTCACTATAATCAACATTAACAATCCAATTTCTAACTAATTTCATCATTAACTAGAAAAAAATATAAAACAATTTTTTATTGAGACATTTTATCAAACACCTAGAGTTCAACATAAAATCTAACAAATTAAAACTCTAAACTACCACATTGGAGTGAAACTTACTCTAATCAACATCTAAACTACAATATCTAACTTATTTGATCAATAACAATCAAAAATCAAACATGCAAATCAACCCTATAAACCTAAAATTGTGAAATTTCATCCAAAAAATCTAACATTTAAACAAAAAAAAAACTCAATATCAAATTATCATAAACACTTACTTGATGTTGGGGTAGAAGTTGAAGATGATTTGCTCAAGGTTGATGAAAATCGTACAATTCACTCCCAAATTTGTATTCTTTGTTTTGAAACACATTGACTTCTTGTTTTTGCATTTGCTGTTCTATAACAGAACGCAACGTGAGTTAACTCAGTTAGGCCATCGAACGTGACTTAACTCACATTGGTTCAACATGACTTAAATCACATTGGTGCTACCGAACATGACTTAAGTCACGTGGGGATTATTTTAGGGACTTTGAGGTGGAAATGAGGAAAAGACATTGAAAAAAAAAAAGCAGTTTTCGAATTTATTTACCTATTGTAGGTATTTTTACGAATGCCCACTGGGCTCTAGTCCATTTGTCATCCCCAATGGTTACTACTCAAAAGTGACAAATCTTCTATTTAACCAAGATGGTTTTTTTTTTTTTTGCAAAAAACTAAGATGGGTTTTAAAACAACGTATCTAGGGTTTTGATGATAACAATGTTAAGAAGAAAAATCAGGTACTTTAAAGTTTATTCAAGTGTGCAAGATCATAGAATTAAATTCCGACTTAAAAGTTAAAATTTCGATCTTGAAAGACTATGTTCTAAACAAGTGAAACTCTGGTGCAAAAGACAAAGCTCTGATGACAAAGCTCTTAAGATGATTTTAAGACGCTCCTTCAATGTGTCTTCTAAAGGAACGTCACTAACTATGATCTGTCTACAATCAATAACAAGTTTTGTCCTTGGTAAATTAAAAGAAGACATATTGCAGAAATAAACAAAATTCTTACAAGACAAAGTGGATGTAACATATCATTCTAAAAGAAGAAAAGGATATATGAAGTACTACTTAACAAAATTTTCCTTAAGAGGCAAATATTTCAAATATGAATAAAACTTCTCATGGAAGCTTGATGAACTGGCATTATTTTTAAAATTTAATTAGGATACTTTGTTAGTGTATAATTATATTACACATGTATTTTATGATATATTATCATGCCAATTGATATATATATATAAAACTATGAATTATCATATTCATTACTTACTGTGCCAACACTTTTTTTTTTCTTCTTTTTGACAAAACAAAGTATATTGATTAATTATTCATTAAATTTTTGTATTTTAACAACCAAGAAACATTTTTTTTTTAAGAGGAATGAAAAAACATAGAAAGAAAGCAAATAACGAATTTCCTTCCGTAACATTCACCATATCACATTCGGATATTACGCACCACTCTGAAGGACACTCTTTCGTTTCTCCTATATAAGAAGGCTTATTCACTTCGAGAACAAACCCTAATCAAATAAAGTTACTTTCTTCAACAACAACAAAAAAAACCCTAGAAGTTTTTCTTCTTCCTAATCTTTTGAGTTGAGTTTTTATTCTCATGGATTCCATCAAAAGAAGAAAGATCGTGGCAAAAGAATACGAAGGACGTGCAGTGGGAATAGATCTTGGGAACAACCTATATTCTTGTGTGGCTTGATCAACACCAAAGAGTAGAGATTATTCACAATGATCAAGGAACCGAACAACACCTTCTTTTGTTGCTTTCAACAATGAGCAAAGGTTGATAGGTGATGCTGCTAAGAATCAATCTGCTACTAACCCTGAAAACACCATCTTTGGTAAATTTCTATTTCTATTATCTACTGTTTCATGAATGTATTTAGGTTTCTTTTCTTGTTGCTTTGAAAAAATTTGCTTTTGATGTAAATGATTTAGAGATTTCTTTTAAAAAGAAGGTATATTGTGTTTTTTTATCATTGTTAAAATCATGTATTGATATTTGGTTTTTAAAGAAACTACTCAAATGCAGTTGTGTAAAGATTCTTGATTTCACGTTCCAAAACAATTTTTTAAAACCCTCATTAGTATGCAATTGCTATTTTAGCTGAATATGTCACAATCGAAAACGTTTTTTTTTTTTTTAACTCTGATTAGTATGCAATTGCTATTTTAGCTGGACAAATGAATGATGTGAATTTACTGTTAATGTTATTTTTGCAGATGTCAAGAGGTTAATTGGTAGAAAGTTTAGTGATCCGGTTGTTCAAAGAGATATATTGTTGTGGCCATTCAAGGTTATTTCTGGTGTTAATGACAAATGTCAAGAGAAGCACTTTTGTGTTGAGGAAATATCTTCTATGGTGCTTACAAAAATGTGAGAGGTTGCGGAGGCATATCTGGGGTCGCCGGTCAAGAATGCCATTGTTACTGTGGCAGCTTACTTCAATGATTCTCAGCGAAAGGCCACCATAGATGCTGGTACTATTGCTGGCCTTAATGTCATTCGAATAATCAATGAACCTACTGCTGCAGCTATTGCATATGGCCTTGACAAAAGAAATGACTGTGATGGCAACCGAAATATTTTTGTCTTTGATCTGGGTGGCCGTACTTTTGATGTGTCTATCCTCACAATTAAGGGTGATGTCTTTAAGTGAAATCCACCGCAAGAAACACTCACCTTGGGGGAGAGGATTTCTATAAAAGAATGGTGAACTATTTTGTTGCGGAGTTAAAAAAGAAGAATAAAGTTGACATCAGTGGGAACCCAAAATCCTTAAGGGGGTTGAGAACTGCCTGTGAGAGGGCAAAAAGGATACTCTCTTTTGCTTTTGTTACCACTGTTGAGGTAGATGCTTTATTTATGGGAATCGACTTTTCTTCGTCAATAACTCGTGCCAAATTTGAGGAAATTAATATGGATTTTTTTAATGAGTGTATGAATATTGTTGACAGTTGTCTCAGAGATTCAAAGATATGCAAGAGTGATATTGTTCTTGTAGGTGGGTCATCTAGGATTCCAAAAGTGCAGGATTTATTGCTAGAATTTTTTTTCAAAGGGAAGGAATTGTTCATGGGTATCAACCCAGATGAACCTGTTGCTTATGGTGCAGCTGTTCAGGCTGCTATTTTTGGTGAAGGCTTTAAGAATGTCCCCAACTTGATGCTACGAGATGTTACCCCATTGTTACTTGGTATCGCAACATATAATAAGGAAAATATCATGAGTGTGGTGATTCCTAGAAACACTTCCATACCTGTCAAGAAGACAAATGGATATTTCACCCTTTATGATAACCAGTGCATTGTCAATTTTCCTGTTTATGACCAAGAGCTAATGACAATAATCTGCTTGGTTCATTTGGGCTTCGTTGTCTTCCAGCTCCCCGTGGCCATCCCTTGGAGGCATGCTTTTCGATTGATGAAAATGGCATCCTAACTGTTACTGCTAGGGAAATATCTACAGGAAATATGAATGCAATCACCATTACTAATGACAAAGAAAGGTTGTCAATGTTCGACATTGAAAAAATGATTAAAGAAGCTGAGAAATATCATGTGGAAGATATGCAATTTTTAAGAAGGGCCAAGGTAATGTGTGCATTAGATTCTTGTGTTTACAATATGAAGAATGCTTTAAAGAAGACATTAATCTGATTCTCTCCCCTCATGAAATTGCGAAGATCAACAATGCAATTACTGTTGCTATGGATTTGCTTGATAAGTATAACAGAGAAAGAAATAGATGTTCTTGAGGGTCATTTGGAGGAGCTGGAGAGCATGTCGAAACACCTTATATCCAAGGCTAATAATTTTATTTCTCTTGGATAAGATTTTAAGTGATGTCATGCTTTTGAAATTGCTGAATGCAGACCTTTAGTTTTATGATCATTATCTAGTAGCATTGAAGTTTATGTTAATGTTTGTGTTTCTCATGTTACTCTTTTTTTCTTTCTGTTTTCTGTATTGTAAACCATGCTAACTCTATTCTAGTTTTAGCAGCATCCTTCAAAGCTTACTTTAGGACCCGATCCTTCTGAGACTCTTCTAGTGTTGAGTAAATAATCTTGTAATTTTAGTTGATATGTGGTTGAAACTTGAAACCTTTCTAGAGCTTTAAGAGTTTCCTTTCATGTTTATATGCTTAATTACAGGGAAGTGACATTAACTCATTCTCTTAATTATATAGAAACTGAACATCAAATATAAAAACATTGACCGTGAGTTGCGGGCCGCTAAGATCTGTGAATATTCTCATTACCAGTAATCTTAATTCCAACGCTTGATCCAATGTGGCAATTATGGCAGTATAGCAAGTAACAAAACCTTTAATATTAACATGGACACGTTCAGATAACTTTCATATTTCATTTCATGGATATTAAAACAAACCTGAATCATTCAACAATGATGTGTCTCTCTTTCTTTTTCTGAAGTGAATGGCTAAAAAATACGAGGGGCCTGCAATTGGAATTGACCTTGGTAGGGTCAAACTAATCTGGCTGAGATCATGTACAATGAACTAATGGACATTTGACACAGCCCTGACATCGAAAACGTAAAAGTGATTAAAAGTAGCCACATATATCGGTATCATGTCGGTGGCGAACAATAACAAGTTTCAGACATTGGACATGCCTTCGATGTCAAGGAACTATAGTGATCCAACTATTCAGAATGATCTAATGTTATGGCCCTCTAAGCTCATTCAAAATGATCCAATTATTTCTGTCTACAGTCATCATAAAGATTTGAGAGATTGAACAGGCAGTTTTGGAATCATTTGTCAAGAATGCAATTGTTGTAGAGCCAGCTTATTTCAATGATTCTCGGCTTAAAGCCACCAGAGAGTGTGGTGCAACTGCCAACCTTAATGTAACTTGGATAATCAATTAACTAACTGATGCTGCTGTTTTTTTATTTTTTGCATATGGGCTTCAAAAGAGATGAATATTTTCATATTTGATATTGGTGGAGGCACATTTGATATGCCTATACTCATAATTAAAGTTGAAGTCTTTGAAGGTAAAGACACTGACGGAGGCACTTACATTGGAGGAGAGGACTTCGATAATAGAATGGTGAACTGTTTTGTCCAGGAGTTAAAAAGGAAAAAAATAAACAAAGTGGACCTAAAAGCCTCAGAAGGTTAAGAACCTCGTGTGAAAAAGCAAAAATAACATCCGCGTTTGGTGTTGATAACACTATTGAGATAGATGTTTTCTATGAAAAATATTGATTTTTGTTCATCGGATAACTTGTGCGTCGTTTGAGGAGCTTTTTGTGAAGTGTATGGAGACGGTGAATATGTGAATATGGATCTTTTTACCAATGGTGCAGCAATTATTTCAAGGGGAAGGATCTGTGTAAGATCATCAATGTTGCTTCTTAGCTTCATAAGCATGATTGAAGAATTTGAGAAATACAAGGATGAAGATGAAAAGTACTAGAAAAAAGTTAAAGCAGTGAATGCTCTGGATTATTTAGTTTACAAGTTAAACAAGGCTTTGGAAGATATTGGTTCTTAGCTTCACAAACAAGATTAATTAAAGATCAATTTTACAGTTTCAAAGGCCAAAATTCTACTTTATCCGAGCCAACAAAATAAGAAAGAGGTGTTCAAGAATCGTTTGGATAAAATTCTACTTTATACTAGTAATTTTCGAATTTATGCATGTGAAATTTGAAATAAATCTAAACCATATTATCTAAATATAGTTTAATGTTAGTTTACTTCCAGTTATTGAACTGATCCTTGCACTCAGTTTTATATCTGTAGTCCAACTTTTGCCACTAAAAATCAGAAATTTGTGCATTGTATTTATCAGTGATGCTATTGTGAACGCAAGGGTCATAAGGAGGTTGGGAATAGTGTGATAGAGACAATCTGACAATATTTTTTGCTTTTGTCACCACCATAAGGTAGATTCTTTGTTTCAGTGCTTAAACTTCTTTTCATCCATCGCTCGTGCCAAGTTTGAGGAAATCAATATGGATCTTTTCAACGAGTGTTTGGAAATTGTTGAGAGTTGCTTATCGATGCCAAGATGGACATGAGTTGCTTATTGATGCCAAGATGAAGTGGCCGTTTATGGTGCGGCAGTGCAAACTGAATTGTTGAGTGAAGCCTTGGAATTTTATAGTTCCAAGGACTAAATTGATGTATCTTTAGGTGAAATCTAATTTAATTGGTTTCAATCAATAGTAAATAACTGAAAGTGATGTTGGTTTCTTAATATGTGACGAGAGAAAGGATTAGGTCTTTCGAATTCTTTGTTCGTTGCTTACAATTGTTATTCAGTTTATGACAATTAACAAATTGGCTCAGATATATCAATCTGTTGACTCAGAGCCCTCTTTTCTAACTCTAAGACCCTAATCCCTTAGGTGAACCTATAATCATCAAAGGTTTTACAGTCCGTTAATTTCAAGGTCACAACTTAACAACTTTCTATCCCTAGATTGTGCGTTAAGTTAAACAGAGATCTGAGTTATAAGTTGTGGTCAACAGTCATATATTCTCTAAATTCAATTATATAAGGTCAAAATCATGAAAGCATTACACACAATTTATACTGAATAAACTAGAATAACAATCATAATAATTCAGAGCTACAGATTACATGGCCAAAAAGCTATAACAAATTCATCTTAAGACCTAATCACAATAGAATTAGCTACTCATGGCTAAAACATAAACAACTAATGACATAATAGGATTTATTACATTAATTTGATGACTAACTTCTAGTTTTGATGGTCTCCCAGCAATGTTCCACTTCTTCATCTCCAAATATGCGTTTTTTTCTCTTCAATTTTGGAAGCCTTTCCCAAAAACAAGTTTGGCGTGCCCCGATCCCAATAAATTGTGGCTCGATTTCATCATTATATCCAAATTAACTTCAGATGCTCCAGAAATCAAGGCCCAGTTTGCATAAATTGTGGCCCAATTTTACAAATCAAAATGCCTTCAGAACAGCTCAAATTCGAGGCTCGACTTTTCTTTATCTCAACACTTATTTTTCTGTCATTTTTAGATTCTGGCACCTGTGAACTCATCTGAACTCCAGTAAAATGAAGAAAAAAAAAGACTATAACAATACAATATGACCTAGTGTCATCACTCAAGATAGTACAAGTACACCATGCATTAAAGAATGAGTTATTTCACTAGCAAAAACAAATATGCAATATACATTTTGCTAAAATATTTTATAGTTACCATTTAGATGTTGTCCTATCTAGGATCCAAATGATTGTATTTTATTTATTTTTTAATTTTACGGACCTTGCAGTTCTGGTTTTGTAGTCCAAGAGACTGTCAATGAAATGAAATAAGGTACAAAATAATTTTAATTAAATTGTTTTCTACTGCTTATTCTTGGATTTACAACATGGCCTTTAATTTAAGAATATCACATTGTAGTTAGAGACCCACCCCATATAACTTCAATTTTATATCGTTATATTGTCAGGCTTATGAATTTTCAAACAATGCCATTTATATTTCTTTTGAACGGAGAGTTCACCAGTTCATTTCTTTCTTCTAAGTGTAAATTATCGGTTCTAATGATAATAAAAGGATTATTGACAAGATATTCAAGATGCAACTCTATTCATCCAAGTTAGGATTTATTGCAATATTGACCATATATTTATTACCTTTCTCATCCAAAACATAGACTTTTAAAAAATCTTTAAATGATTGAATGGTCATTTCAAATCAATAAAAAGTTTGGGGTCTTCCTACGATTAATAGGTCATTTTAAATAAACCAAATGTTTGGAAGTGAATTGGGACTAAGGGATCATAGTTGACTACTAAAAAATATTTCTTAAGTCAAAACGGTATAAAATAGAAAATACATGTCCTGGAATCGAAACTAAAGGCTTAGGCATCAACGCTATGAAGGATTATTGCCTATTTAACACCAGTTGCCTCGGGCATAAAAGCTAAACATGTAGCCATTGATGCCCACTTGTTAAATATATTTTTTCTTCCCTACAAAATTACCAATTTTTATTTTTCTTCCCAATAAAATAGTGGTGTTTTGATCTCCCTTTAAAATTTTCATCGCAGTTGTTTTATTCCAAATTATCAATACCTTATCTTGACTTTTCAATATTATAAATTTATATTTTATTCATTCCATATTAAAAATTCTAAATTTTTTAAATGTTTTTTGTATAATATTCTAAATAAGAACAAAATCATTTATTTAAAAAGTTTAAGAATAATTAAATAAATTGAATGTAGTAAGGACTAAAACTCCATGTAGGTAAGTTCTTTAAGAACGAGCCCCTTTTTTATGGTGATGAAAAGCAAAAGTCATATAGACTAAAATCACACTTTACCCCAAAACACTATGAGTATTTTAAGGTGGAGAGACTGAGTTCAAGTAGACAGCATTCAAGTTATTGTATAAAAAGATATCGTCCCACAAGGATTGTGGAGCTAAAGCATCATGTAGATTTTCAGCATAAAACTTGTTTACATAAATAAAATAAATCATTTGTTACAATAGTAAATATAAAAGGTTAAGTTTGGGAAAGCAGTAAAAGGTTTTAGAAAATCTCAAGATGGAAATTCTGGTTTAAACTAGGCTCACTTATGATACAACATTACTACGATGTACAAAGCTATAGTTGGGTACAACCTCTGTGACTCTTAGTGCTATGGTCGTTTATTATCCTCTTAAGTTAACTGGGATTCACAGAGTTATATCCCTATATCCCTGAGCTCTTAATGGTTTGAGGAACATATTGTATTCTTTTAACTTGAGTCGTTTTAATTCAGTCTTATCCTAGATCATGCAACTCCATAGATGTTTTGAGTGTTTTGTAGTGTCATCTCTTTGTGTTTTGATCTTATAGCCTTCGCATTCAAAACTCTGCATCAGACTTTAAACAGTGCTTACACTTAGAAAAAGTTTGAAAAAGCCAACAAAATTCAACCACCCTCTTGTGTTTTTATCACCTTCAACGTTTAGGTAATTGGCTAAGTTGCACTTCAACCATGCGAGTGAGCACACTAGCAAAAGACTTTGGAGTTGTAGGTGTTGATACCAGCTCCTCTTTTAGAGGCCCCCAAGATACTTCCAAGGAATTAGAAGAGATGTGATGGGTGAGCGACAGATGCAACCAACTGAAAGTTTGCGAGGAAATACTTGATCCGAATTCAATAGGGTTAAAGTACATGAGGGAAACCCTAGCACGCCGCCATATTTTTCCTTGATGCATCGTGTGAACAACCTGTCTTAAATGCTGATTTATTTTATATATACATTATTTATGAAATTTCCCCTTTCGATGATCAAAAGTAATAAAGTTAATTACCAAAATATTGAATACTAATGGTTTGCAAGTTTTTTACGTTACACCTTTATTAAGTTTAGTAAATGGACAAATATAACACATTAATCAACTCAAGAGACACTTAATAATAGTTCTAAAATTAGGGAGGGAGTTTTAAATATGCTTAAGAGGTAAAAATATTATATTTTTCTTAACACGTGAAGAACTTTATACACTATAAAGTGATGAAATAAATTATATTTGTTGCATGTAAAAATAGAGAAATATGGCTAAAACTCATAAGCTTGTGTCTATGATTTTATTTATTATTCTATTTCTTGTTGCAAATAATGTTGAGGGTAATCTATTTTTCTATTCGTTTAAAATTGTCTTCTTTAGTTTGTAGTTTGTATATAATGTTTATATCATTTTTGTAACATTATTTCATTCTATTTTTTCACTACAGGATATATTAATTGTGAAACTGATGCTGATTGTCCACCCGGTACTCGAGTTAAAAGGTTTAGGTGTGTTAAAGGAGAATGTAGATGGACTAGAATGTCGTACGGATAGTATGAGTCTCATACTCAAGATAGTACAACTACACCATGCATTAAAGAATAAGTTCTTTCACCGGCAAAAACAAATATGCAGTATACATTTTCAAAAAATATTTTATAGTTACCATTTAGTTGTTGTCCTATCTAGGATTCCAATAATTGTATTTTATTTATTTTTTAATTTTACGGACCTTCAAGTTCTGGTTTTGTAGTCAAAGAGACTGTCAATGAAATGAAATAAAGTACAAAATTATATTTTAATTCAATTGTTTTCTACTGCTTATTCTTGGATTTACAGCATGGCCTTTAATTTAAGAATATCACATTATAGTTAGAGACCCGCCCCATATAACTTAAATTTTACATCATAATATTGTCAGGCATATGACTTTTCAAACAATGTCATTTATGTTTCTTTTGAACGGAGAATTCACCAGTTCATTTGATTCTTCTAAGTGTAAATTATTGGCTCTAATGATAATAAAAGAATTATTGACAAGGTATTCAAGAAGGAACTCTATTCATCCAAGTTAGGATTTATCGCAATATTACCTTTCTCATCCAAAACATGGACTTTTAAAAAATCTTCAAATGATTGAATGGGCATTACAAATCAATAATAAGCTTGAGGTCTTCCTAGGATTAACATGTCATTCTAAATAAACCAAATGTTTGGAAGTGGATTGGGACTAAGGGAGTCATAGTTGAATTACTAAAACATCTTTATTAAGTCAAAATGGTGCAAAATAGAAACTACATGTCCTGGAATCGAAACCAAAGGCTTAGGGGTGAACGCAATGAAAGATTATTGCTTATGTAACACCAGTCATCTTGGGCATCAAAGCCAAACATGTAGCCATTGTGCCCAATTAAAATAGTGGCTTTTTAATCTCCCTATAAAATTTTCATCGCAGTTGTTTTGTTCCAAATTATCAAAACCTTATCTTGAATTTTCAATATTATAAATTTATATTTTATTCATTCCATATTAAAAAATCTATGTTTTTTAATTTTTTTTATATATTATTCTAAACATGAACAAAATCATTTAAAAATTTAGAAAAATTAAGAATAATTAAAGAAATTGAATGTAGTAAGGACTAAAACTCCATGAAAAGAAAAAGTTAATAATTCCATATAGACTAAAATCACAATTTACCCGAAAATACTAAGAGTATTCTAAGGTAGAAAGACTGATTTCAAGTATACACGTATCAAGTTCTAGTATAAAAGGATAATGTCCCATAGGGACTGTGGAGGTAAAGCTTCACATAGCTTTCAGTAGAAAACTTGTTTACAAAAATAAAATAAATCATTTGTCACAATAGTAAATATAAAAGGTTAACTTTGGGAAATCAATAAAAGGTTTTAGAAAATCTCAAGACGGAAAGTCTAGTTTAAACTAGATTCAGTTATCATAAAACATTACTATGATCTACAAAGCTATAGTTGGGTACAACCTCTATGACTGTTAGCGCTATGGCCGTTTATTAACTTCTTAAGTTAACTGAGATTCACAGAGCTATATCCCTACATAGCTTCCTACCACTCACATAGTTGCAACCGTTTCTAGCTTCTTGTAGCCTTGATATTCATAGAGCTATATCTATTACTAAACGATTTCCTGGAAAACCAATTAGTCTAAGGGAGTTTTAGCTCATCCATCGTGTTAAGGGCTTAACGACACTCATTTCTGGGCACGATCACGAGACTTAACAAGCAACAGTTTCTAGGTTTAGGTACCCACCCATTACGCACTAAGGTATTAGGGTATTGATGATAGAGCATCATATGACATTTTGGCTATGTCTTCAATATTTTTCTTTGCATTTGAAGACAAAAAAGATAAGAGATATAGGAGCTCTTAATGGTTTGAGGAACATATTGTATTGTTTTCACTTGAGTCGTTGTAATTAACTCTTATCTTAGATCATGCAACTTCATATATGTTTTGAGTGTTTTGTAGTGTAATCTCTTTGTGTTTTGATCTTATAACCGCCACTTTCAAAACTCTACATCAGATTGTGACCAATGCATACACTTAATTTTTTTTTGAAAAAGCCAATTGTTTGCTGGTATTTTCACCAGCCTCGTTGAATGTGGTCAACATTAGTTGACTTTTACTCTTGCAGGAATCGAAGTCTTTTCTTCAAATCAAGGAGTTTTAATGAGATGTTGGACATGGCAAAAAAGGGTCTAAAAGCCTTAAGGTTTGAAAAAATACGAGTCAAGAATGCAAAACCGTCGAAGTCAAGCAACTTCCATTGAGGCGGGAAGATTCGAATTTCAAAGAGAAGTGGTTTGCTCAATGGAGAGCATGGGAGACAAGCATTTCTCTACATGGAAGGAGTGTTGATCATGGGATTATACTTTTTCAAGTTATTTTCTATGTATAAATAGTAGTTTTCCATAGGAAAAACGGGTGGCAAATCACCTATACAAAATTCTAAAACACTCGAAGTACCGGCGCAAGAGAAAAGAGTCATAAAAAATGTATGTAAAGGATTTGTTGAACCACCTTTATTTTAAATGAATTCTACATTATTTTTCCTTTAAGTTTCTGCAAGTTTAAACCTAATGCCTTTACTTTGCCTTTAAAAAACCCTTTTTTTGTCGGAAGACACCACACAGGCTCGTCCTATTTTTAAAGCAACCTATGAACTCAACAAACGCTTGAAAAACAAATTCACAACATGTCCTAGGATTTCTGATTTCTCAGCTTCAAGGTTTAGGTAATTGGCTAAGTTACACTTCAACCATGCGAGTGAGCACACTAGCAAAAGACTTCGGAGTTGTAGGTGTTGATACTAGCTCCTCTTTTAGAGGCCCAAGATACTTCCAAGGAATGAGAAGTGATGCGATGGTTGAGCGACAAATGCAACCAACTCAGAGTTCGCGAGGAAATACTTGATCCGAATTTAATAGGGTTAAAGTACATAAGGGAAACCCTAGCAGGCCGCCATATTTCTACTTGAAGAATCATTTGAACAGACCTATCTTAAATTCTGATTTATTTTATTTATACATGTTATTCAATGACATTATGTGAATGCAAATCTTGATGAATTCATGCAACCGTCAAATTTATACGCATTCCATATGATTACATGATTATATATATATATATAAACACACGCGCGCGCGCACACACATATTTATATATTATTATAATATGATTAAATTATGCATTATTATTATTTATTAAATTTCCCCTTTCGATGATCAAAAGTAATAAAGTTAATTAAGAAAATATTGAATACAAATGATTTGAAAAAAAAATTACGTTACATAGTAAATGGACAAATATAACACATTAATCAAATCAAGAGACACTTAATAATAGTTCTAAATTTAGGGAGGGGTTTTTAAAAAAGCTTAAGAGGTAAAAAAATTTATATTTTTCTTAACACGCGAAGAACTCTATACACTATAAAGTGATCAAATAAATTATATTTGTTGCATGTAAAAATAGAGAAATATGGCTAAAACTCATAAGCTTGTGTCTATGATTTTATTTATTATTCTATTTCTTGTTGCAAATAATGTTGAGGGTAATCTATTTTTCTATTCGTTTAAAATTGTCTTCTTTAGTTTGTAGTTTGTATATAATGTTTATATCATTTTTGTAACATTATTTCATTCTATTTTTTCACTACAGGATATATTAATTGTGAAACTGATGCTGATTGTCCACCCGGTACTCGAGTTAAAAGGTTTAGGTGTGTTAAAGGAGAATGTAGATGGACTAGAATGTCGTACGGATAGTATGAGTCTCATACTCAAGATAGTACAACACTACTAAAAAAAAATAAAAATTAGTGAGAGATATTTAGTGAGGGAAGACGTGAAATCCCTTTCTAATTCCGTCACTAAATTTTGTGACCAAAAAATTTGTGAGGAATTTAATTTTTTCCGTCACTAATTTCTCTCACTAATTTTGCTTTTTTGGTAGTGCAACAACACCATACATTAAAGAATGAGTTCTTCCACTGGCAAAAGAAAATATGCAATATACATTTTGCAAAAATATTTTATAGTTACCATTTATTTGTTGTCCTATCTAGGATTCCAATAATTGTATTTTATTTATTTTTTTGATTTTACGGACCTTCCAGTTCTGGTTTTGTAGTCCAAGAGTCTGTCAATGAAATAAGGTACAAAATAATATTTTAATTAAATTGTTTTCTACTGCTTATTCTTGGATTTACAGCATGGCCTTTAATTTAAGAATATCACATTATAGTTAGAGACCCACCCCATATAACTTCAATTTTACATCATAATATTGTCCGGCATATGAATTTTCAAACAATGCCATTTATGTTTCTTTTGAACGGAGAGTTCACCAGTTCATTTATTTCTTCTAAGTGTAAATTATTGGTTCTAATGATAATAAAAGGATTATTGACAAGGTATTCAAGATGGAACTTATTCATCCAAGTTAGGATTTATCGCAATATTGACCATATATTTTTTACATTTCACATCCAAAACATGGACTTTTAAAAAATCTTCAAAGGATTGAATGGTCATTTCAAATCAATAATAAGCTTAAGGTCTTCCTAGGATTAAAAGGTCATTTTAAATAAACCAAATGTTTGGAAGTGAATTGGGACTAAGGGAGTCATAGTTGATTACTAAAACATCTTAATTAAGTCAAAACGATGCAAAATATAAAATACATGTTCTAGAATCGAAACCAAAGGCTTAGGGGTGAACGCTATCAAGGATTATTGCTTATATGTAACACCAGTCGTCTTGGGCATCAAAGCCAAACATGTAGCCATTGTGCCCACTTAAAATAGTGGCATTTTGATCTCCCTATAAAATTTTCATCGCAATTGTTTTAATCCAAATTATCAATACCTTATCTTGAATTTTCAATATTTTAAATTTATATATTATTCATTCCATATTAAAAAATCTAAATTTTTTAAACTATTTATTTATAATATTTTAAACATGAAAAAAATCATTTAAAAATTTAGAAAGTTTAAGAACAATTACCGAAATTGAATGTAGTAAGGACTAAAACTACATGTAGGGAAGTTGTGTAAGAAAGAGCGCCTTTTTTACGGTGATGAAAAGCAAAAATTAATAATTCCATGCAGACTAAAATCACACGTCACCACTCAAGTTATAGTATAAAAAGATATCGACCCACATGGTCAATGGAGCTAAAGTTTTGCGTAGCTTTTCAGCAGAAAATTTGTTTACATAAATAAAATAAATCATTTGTCACCACAGTAAATATAAAAGTTTAAGTTTGGGAAAGTAGTAAAAGGTTTTAGAAAATCTCAAGATGGAAAATCTGGTTTAAACTAGGTTCAGTTATCATAAAAACATTAGCGATGAACATAGCTTTAGTTGGGTACAGCCTGTGTGACTCTTGGAACTATGATCGTTTATTAACCTCTTAAGTTAACTGAGATTCAGGAAGCTATATCGCTACATAGCTTCCTACGACTCACATAGCCCTGAGATTCATAGTGCTATATCTATTACTAACCGACTTCCTGGCAAACTAATTAGTCTAAAGGAGTGTTACCTCATCCTTCATGTTAAGGGTGTAACGACACTCATTTCTAGTCTCGATCATGAGACTTAACAAGCAACAGTTTCTAGGTTTAGGTGGCCACCCATTACGCACTAAGGTAATTAGGGTATTGATGATAGAGCATCATATGACATTTTGGCTATGTTTTTAGTATTTTTCTTTGCCTTTGAAGACAAATAAGATAAGAGCTAGAGTAGCTCTTAATGGTTTGAGGAACATGTTGTATTGTTTTCACTCGAGTCGTTGTAATTCACTCTTATCCTAGATCCTGCAACTCCATAGATGTTTTATAGTGTGATCTCTGTGTTTTGATCTTACAATCGCCGCCTTCAAAACTCTGCATCAGACTGTGACCAGTGCATACACTTAGAAAAAGTTTGAAAAAGCCAACAAAAAACAATTTGCAAGTTATCCGGTCATTAAACCTCATGTTGACAACGTTCATCTATGTTGTTAAAAACTCCTATTTTCAAGTATTTCACCAAAATAAAGCATTCATGTTCAAATACATCAACAAATCATTTTCATATATCACATAACATCTCAGTAGTGCATATATAGCATTATCATTTTACAACTCCACTTATTTCTCAAAAATCTACAAGTTCGTCTCATTTTCCTCATTTTTCAAAAGTAACTCATTTTCAAAGTAGGGCCTAGTCCTAAGCTCACATACACCTTACATAATCATTCTAAGTTCATTTCTACAAAAATCAAATAAAAATTTCATCATTTTATTTAAGAAAAACAAGTTTCGGAAATTCCAAGTTCATGACAATTTTCATCCAAGTTTTATCTCAAATTCCTAAAATCATTTTAATCCAATCCAAATGATGTTCCAGTAGGTGTTAAAGTTAAAACAATAGTCACACACATCAAAATAACCTCTTAGGGGTGTCCAAAAACGACCTCATACGCCCTGAGTTGCCACTCGCTGGGCGAGTTTCACAGTGGGTTCCCTCTCGGAAACACACCCAAAAATCTCACAAAAACCCCAACTTTCATCCCAATTCACCCAAAAACATAACATAAACTTTGTTAACAATCAAAACACTTTTAATCATAAGTTCATAACATCATTTCATCAAGAATTCAAAATCATGTTTATTTTTCGCCAAAAACTCATTTTTCCACAATTTAATCCAAACATCACTAACAATCCAAAACCCAACAAGCCTCTTCAAAAAAAAAATCCATAACCCAACAACATATAAACATACCCAAACATTTAATGAGTGATTTGAAGCATGTTTGAACAATAATCATCCACAAAATACATTGTTTTCACACAATTAAGCAAAATTGATAAAAACAACTTATTTCAAACCCCAACTATTAACTTGAACATATAAGCACTTCAATTCCATAAATTTCAACATAACCAATTTTACACATCAAAGAAGAGCACGAATTTAACCACACATAATCATAATTTTCACAAATCAAACAATGCAATTATGACTCATAAGTGAAAAAGTATATTATAGCTTATTTAGTAGAATACAACTATCCCCCTTACCTCAAATCTTCAAAAATCTCTAGCTAAGACTTCACTCTCCTCTTCTAGCTCTTGCTTTCTTCTCTTCTAAGTTCTTCCTCTTCTTTCTTCTATTCTTCTCTCTTTCTCTCTACTTTCTCTCTCTAACCACACTATATTTGTGAAATGTGAGAATGAATAGTGTAACCCTAATTTCCTCTCGCGAGTTATCTATTTATACCACAATAATGGGCTAGGGTAACTCTGTTCTTATTGGGCCTCAAAACTCTTGTCACTTAATTCTAAAAAGTTACTACACACTTAACTTATTAAAACATCTCATTATTTTACCACCACAAAATAACTACCACTAGTTACTTCTAATCTTAGTAAAATAACTATTCCAATCAAAAATTACTAATTTAATCTTATCCACCAAATGATCAAAATACATTCTAGGCTAAAAATCCACTAATCCTAAATCAAATACACAAACGAGCAATTAAACACATAATAAATAAATAAAATAATCCTAACAAAAAACGAGATGTTAAACAATACAAAATGATGAAAACTCATTTCAAGTTCCTAGGAATTTCCAGACGTAAGAACGATAAAAGACGGGATGAAAATGCAAGAAATAGAACATGAGAGGCTACCTCAGACACCCCTGAACATGGACAATATTTTCTACTTCCCCGTGTTCCCCTGCACCCAGTACCATGCACCTAGACGCGGCCAGAATTGGCCTTTTGCTTGTTTTTCAAGCTGGAGCGGTGCAAAAATCTCAGTTATATTTTCTTACACCCTAAGTAACCATATGCTATATGTAATATCCCACTAAATTCTAAATAGACTACAGTATCAGTTGAACATGTCACAAAAAAAAATTATGAAGGGTTAATTATTCAACGAAGAATACGAAGATATCCGATAAATTAAGATATTGTCTACTGTTATTTAAAGTGGATTTCGAAAAGGCGTATGACTCGGTTGATCTCAAGTATTTGGACTCTGTCATGGCTAAAATGGATTTCCCAAGAACATGGCGGAAATGGATTTTTGAGTGTGTTGGAACGGCAACTGCGTCGGTTTTAGTAAATGGCTGTCCCACGGAGGAGTTTCTGTTAGAGAGGGGCCTTCGTCAGGGTGACCCTTTGTCCCCGTTTTTATTCTTGTTGGCAGCAGAAGGGTTTAATGTCCTCATGAACGCAGTGGAAAGGGCGGATTTGTTTCGAGGGTATAGTGTTGGGCAAAACGATGAAATGAGGCTGACACACCTTTAGTTTGCAGACGATACTATTATTGTTGGTGAAAAAAATTGGCAGAATGTGCGTACTATGCGAGCACTATTGTTACTTTTTGAGGGGATTTCAGGGTTGAAAGTGAATTTTAACAAAAGCATGTTGACGGGTGTAAATATTCCTGATACCTGGTTGTCCGAGGCGGCTTTGGTGATGAACTGTCGTCGGGGTTTGATTCCTTTTGTCTATCTGGGTCTGCCTATTGGCGGTGATTCTAGGAAACTTTCTTTTTGGAAACCTGTTGTCGATCGTATAGTCTCTCGCTTGTCTTCGTGGAACCATAAGTTTCTGTCCTTTGGTGGCCGCCTAGTACTTCTGAAGTATGTCCTGTCCTCTCTTCCAGTTTACTTTCTTTCCTTTTTCAAAGCTCCAGCAGGTATAATTTCCTCTATCGAATCTATTTTAAAAAAAAAAATTTAGGGGGGTTGTGAGGATAATAGGAAAATAGCTTGGATATGTTGGGAGTCTATTTGTACTCCGAAGGAGGGAGGAGGGTTGGGGGTGCGAAGGATGGGAGCTTTTAATTTATCTTTGTTGGGGAAGTGG
>Ga0228710_1001743_pt1 | contig 33290 bp, 7 predicted proteins | sample MedpolnodulmetaG_FD_177995 | JGI IMG/M metagenome (GOLD analysis project Ga0228710, IMG submission 177995) | Root nodule microbial communities from Medicago polymorpha collected in Santa Monica, California, United States - pink nodules | ecosystem: Host-associated > Plants > Roots > Nodule... | reverse complement strand
TTCTAGCCCTGGAAAACAAAAAAAAAAAAAGGTTTTGGATTGTGAAAACTAAGCCCTTGGATTGTGAAAACTTGATAACTCAAAACTGATCGATTTTAGAAGATCCTTAAGAAAATGGAAGAAGCCCTTGGAGAATTGGAACGAGTCCAAACCCAGCTCCTCCAACGCATATCAAAACTAGAACAAAATTCTCATCTTCCACCTCTCATCAACGACCCTCACACTCACACTGAAACTGAAACTGAAACTGAAACAGTTTCTCGCCTCTCTTCCATTCTACGCAGCAACAACGTTAACGACTTCTCCTTCAAAAGGGTTGCTTCCGATTACTACGATTGGCCTCTCGAAGCTCGTCGCGATGCTCTTAACGCCGCATCGATTCATCATCTTTGTAAAAGCATTGTTTTAGTTAACACGCAAGCACCTGCAAATGTTGTTGATTGTTCTGATCGAAATAATTCTAAGTACTACGTTGTTGTTGTTCAGGTTATGTGTTTTTTGTTTTTTTTTATTTTGTTAATTCTTTTGTGGCTTTGTTTGGATTATAATGTAATTTGTTTTTGTTTGCAGTATACTGCTCGGTTCAATGCTGAAGCTGTGAGAAACTTTCTCTATTCGCTCAACAATGGAGCTATAGCTAAAAAGAAATTCAACTGTAAGATTTCTTTGTTTTACTCACAACGTAAAATTTTTTTAGGTTGGGATAGTGATAGCTTGTAGGAGATATAAAATTAGCGGTACTTTATAAATATGAAATGACATATAAAAATATGTTTAATTAATATTTATTTATTTTTAATTAAGATGACATGGATAAAATTGAGAGAAAAATTGATAAGCTTTAAGCTACTTATATTTGTTTATCAAAAAACAGTATAAGTTAGGAAAAACAAGCTATAAGCTCGTGAGAAAATGACTTTTAATAAACGGGTCTTTTTTGTTCATATGAGCTTATAAGGTGAAAACTATGGCATGCCAAACAGAGCCTTAGTTGCACATTGTTGTATCATGAGTTTTTTAAGAATAGGGTAATTGTTTTTTTTCTTTAGAGAAGAATAGGGTAATTGTGGTGAATAAAATCTTGTTGAACATTATGGTATCGCGTTGAATTATCCTATAGATTGTGTTCTAGGGTAGAACTTTTATGACATCTGCTGGCAGTTGACTGTGCTCAAAGGTCAGGGTGTTCAAGGTTTAGGTCGAATGAAGGTCTTAGGTTTTCTTCTAGGCCTCTTCTCTATATCGTTCATTGCGAGTGATGGGAAAGCGAACGGAGTGTATTGATCATGGGCTGAGTATCTTTGAGGTGTTATAACTCGGTCAAGGTCGTTTGGGCCTAATCCAAGGTGTAGTGAGTATTTTATGACAGTCTAGATTGTAACCAATAATAGTAGCATATAGTATATGTGGAATTGATTATGCTTTTTATCTGGTGTCCTTTGCTTAGTTTTTGTCAATTGGGTCAGTAGATTTGGCAATTTGATTTTCATCACCCCTTTCTATTTTGTTAGTGTCACTGCTTTTAATGAGCTGGCAAAGCAGTGTAGTCTGTTAGCATTTTCTTGCAGAGAGTGATGTTAGAAAAGCTGTTAGGATATAAACGAATTGTGAGGAGACCCTTCTCACTATCAAACACTACCCAGTTGATATATTTGAGAATCTGGCCTGTGTCTGTGTGCCTTACAGTGTGTTTGTTTCCGTGGTAGATTGACGTCTCACCACACGTCTACTGGATGCTACTAATGCTAGCTTCGTATCTACCGTGCATTGAGACTAGAACTAACATGAATCCAAACACTTCGTAGTTGTAATTGCCAATTTTAGTGAAGGAGGGTTTGAGTAGAGTTGGTCATGGAGGTTTCCCTGCCAAATATGAACCTTCTCTAGTACCATGAAGACATGAACTTCTGCGTATTGAACATAATGAGGAAATATTATGCATTAGTATGGCAGGATGGGAAAACACTGGCTATGCTATGTCTTCCCTGATGTCTTCCTTGTAGCAGGGTACAATGTGGATTTTGCTTGCTTATTAAATTGAAACCTAACAGCTATTCTTGTTTCTTACCGACTCCCTGTGGCAAGAGTCTCGTCCTCTTGCCATCACACATTTCACTGACCATAGGCGCTGCAACCCAATTGTCAATTTAATTCTTAAATTAGACTTTATGTAGTATGTGTCCCTCATTGTGCTGTTTAAAGTTCAAACTGGGTCAAAATCAAGGTATGCCTTGAAAAGTTGGGATGTGAAAGGAACAAAGACCAAAGATTCCTAGAAAATGAAATTTTGTAGTTTTTCTTTGAGGTGAAGAGTTGTAACTTAAGGACTGTGTTGCAGGAAGTCTTAGACGAGTTATGGACATTTATTTGGTTAACATAGAAGATAGCTAAGGTTAGGAGAAGCAGTTTAAGTCTCTCATCTGGGGTTGAAGATATTTTAGAGCATAAGGTTATGGCTGTCCATGGGTCTCTAATGGTGCACAATGGCTATCAAGTTCAATGCACAAAAGTGTAAATTTTGGATAATCAACTGTAAATATTCACTAGTAACATATGAAAAAGTGGATATTCTCTTTGGTTGAATTAGTTTTTAATGCACTACATCGCCTTATTTCTGACCTCTCTGCCTTGAACTTCTGCAATACAAGTGTAGGTGATGAGCCCATAAACGCTTGACCATGTAATGGTTTGGTGTGAACTGAGCATTCTGAATGGCACATAATGTAGGAAATTTGCTAGATGAAGTGAAAGTTAGGAGGTCCATATTTGCTGACACCCATCACTCTGTATCACTAGTTCACTACTTCTTACAACTCAAAGTATATTCACCATTGGAAAATGTTTTTTACATTTTGTATTCGATTTTTAATGCATTACCTCGTCTCAGTTATCGACCTTAATCTTCTGCAAACTGCAGCAAATGAGAATTGAGATTATCGGCAAACTGTGACCATAAACCCTTGACTGTAAAAAACATCACTTTGAAAAAGTGATGTTTTTGATTTTTAATGCATTACCTCGTCTCAATTCTAAGTGGCTGATTGCATGAAAGTTTGGGAGATCCATGCTTGCTGAAACCCATCACTTTGCAGTACCACTTATGTTTGAAGTGTATCCATCATGTGAAAATGTTTATTGTATGCTGTAGTCCATGCTCATATGATCATTGTGGTTCTCCTTGTCAATCCTTTATCTTTTTATGCTTTTTGTTATTAATTACAGTGAGGCTGGCTCCTGAGGAAACATCAGCAGAGTTAACTGGATATGGGCACAATGCAGTGACTTGTATCGGCATGAAAACAGACATTCCGGTAAAGATGGACCTATTGGAATCCTAATTCTTATTATATGTGTATAAATACATTTCATCTTGACAATTACAATGAAATAATCCCTCATTCACCCTGTTCTAAAGCTAATAATCATTACTATTTTTTTTTTATCAAATTGAACATTTTTTTTTGATGCACTTGTATTATAATTGATGCAATCAATGATCAACAGAAAATGAAAGCTGAGTGGGTTTCTTACTGGCTTACTTAGTGTTTACAGATTACAAGTTATGATTCTTTTTTTCCTTGGTAACAAACTAACAGTTGACCCTTTGCATTGAATTCTACAAGATTGATTTTTGTTAGTCTCTAGACTCTCTACCTTGTACATGTAAAAACTGAAAGAATGTAGCTTGCTGTAAAGAACCTTCTTTTCTTGTTTCTACTTATTGTGGAACCATGATGCTCGTCGTAAGTTGAATTATTGTAAGATCTGCGAGCATATACCTTCACTAGAATCAAATGAATCCAAAGCCAGACTCCTCGGAGAGTATGAGTTTCAAATTTTAGACCTACCTTAGCACATCTCTTTTCCTATGAATAATGTTCGAAGGCATGTGGTCTGCTAATTAATTGAAACATTTGTTTTGTTGTTGCATTACATTCAAATGATAATTCAGTCTCTTTTCCAGTTAGATAATGTGATCCTTGATCTATAGAATAATAGCCTTCGAGTTCTTCCTTTGTTGATTGAATATTATGGGTTGATTTCAGGTGATTTTGGATGAAGCTATTGTAAAACTAACTCCAGATTTCTTTTGGTTGGGTGGTGGTGAGGTGGATCTGAAGCTAGGGATCCGGGCATCCGAACTAATCAGATTTATCAACCCATTCATCGTAAGCTGTAGCAGTAATTGATTTTGTTGGTTAGGAATAGGGGTCAGGATAAATCAAGGTTACATGGATAGCTGCCATTTTCAGCTTTCCATATTTGTTTTTATTCGATTTGAATTGTTGTCCACGGAGGAAGCCATGTTCATTTTTATTGCGAATTTTGTGCGCTGATGAAGATATTTATCCTTTATGAGATTTAAATCCAGCCAACATCATGGCTTCATGTTTTATTTTATATTTGGTGAAAATTAATAACATCATCTGAAAGAAAAAGGTAAGTATTGCCTTTCGATCTTAATTGACTCTCTTACAAGTTTAACACATGAAGTGAAAAGCTTAGTTTTAGACAGGTCTAAGAGCATTCAAATAGGAGTGTCCATTATTTTATCCTTAAAGATTGGTCCTCACTTGGTGTTCGAGTTGGGTAGTGGGTACCTGTGATGTCACAATAACGTGTAAGATTTGCCGTGTATTATTGTAGTCCTTAAAGCAATTCTACCGTGATTGTACATTGTATTATTGGAAATGGTACGAGCATTCAAAGTCAAAATAAGATGCAAGGTCTCTTAAAAACTGTTGTACTTGGTACGAGCATACCAAGTAGTCACCACATTTCATCTTTATGAATTTCCTTTCGTTTAGCACTGAGTGAAGATGGAAGTGTTAAGAGTTCAAAAGAATGGAAGTTTGATGTATGTGGAGGCGGAATGGGCACGTTGACGAACACATGGAAATACCACATCAGCATTTTTTGGGGTCAAAATGTAGTTTTTTTTTTGTCAAAATGTACATGAGAAACTAGTAAGTGCAAAAAGGGTAAATAATCATTCATTTTAAACTTTGATGGCTAAAATCACACAATTGTAAAACCTGAAAGACAAAAAATACAATTAAACTTTTTTTTTTCTTTCTATTTTCATATAGAACAACTTAAATAGTAATTACACAAAATGTACATCAATGTTTGAATTAATTAAAAAAACATCCTAATATGAGCTTATTCAAATTCAAAGTAAACCAACTACCCCATCAACAAGCACACCCTTAAATTGAGTGATGCTTAATTGAATAATAGTTTAATGGATTAATAAGTCTTTACCCTCATGTAATATAAGTCATTTTCGGTTTTCCCCCATGTAAAATATTTTTTTTGATTTACCCCCTGTAAAATATTTTTGTTTTAATTTACCCCCCTAATAGGCCAAACAAAAACAAAAAATTCTTGAAGAAAAAAAAATTGGTTTTTGTTTGGCCTATTAGGGGGGTAAATCAAAACAAAAATATTTTACAGGGGGAAAACCGAAAATGACCTATATTACAGGGGGTAAAGACCTGTTAACCCTAGTTTAATCTTAAGTTTATACAGTTTGTTAAACTTCAATCACAACAAGACAATTGGGATTTTTAAAGACAAAGATTTGAATCGATTCACACCTTTGATGAAAGGATTCATTTATTCATCCCAATTAGGCCATTCTTCAAATGAACCCAAACTTCGTTTTTGAACTTGTGAATCTATTCACTAAATGACTGAATCGATTCAGTGTAATTTTTCACCATTTTTCAGCTTTCATTTGTTCTAAAAATCTCCAACTATAGATATACCTTCCTATAGATATTCAATTCATTGAAAACACCTTCTCTTTACACTCTCTTACTCTCAAACACTCTTTGAAAAATCTTTCTAAAGAACTCTGAGATTTGATTCTTTGGCAGAGGGATACAATTAGGATATTGCTTTAATTGTTTTCATTCAAGGATTTCGATAGTGGGTTGAGGATCTAAAGACGAAAGAATGAAAGTTCTTTTATCCTCCAAGGGAACCATAAATCCTTAAATCATCTCCTATGTCTCCACCACTGCAAACTTGTTATGCATGTGATTGTTACAAACCAGTTCATTGATTTCACAAATTTGGAGAGGAAAATCTTCTATCAACTTTTTCTGTTCTGATTGAAACAATAAAAAAACTACTTGAAAGTATCTATTTGCAATTAACAAAGTACATCATGGATATGCATGATGAACAATCAATAAAAGAGTAGAAAGACTGAACCAGGAAACTTTTCAACATTAAACATGTTCTTAGAATATAATTTACATGCAGCTGTACATGGCAATTGAGAACAATGTTTGTTGTTATTAAGTACCATTGTGAATTTATGAACAAGCCAATGAGGGAGCGACATATCATATACTGTAAATCTATGATATGCTAATGGGAAATCAGATCTCCAAAGGTGTTCTCCCCACTGTAAGTAACGTAAAGAAACCCATCTTCATCCTTCTTCTCATCATATATGGCTGACATTATTGCTCCTGCAAAAATTGAGGAATCCCATTAACTGATCAGCTAATACTGCTCTAAATTAAAAGACTGAAGGATCATAGCAAAGAAATGTTTAACTTGCTAAAGTTTACCTGTAGGTGGAAGGACGTTGTCCACAAATATAAAGATGGCCTTTTCTGCACTTAGTTTAATTCTTTTACGGATAACATAGACAAACTGTCCAACTGTGAGATCAGCAGGGACAAGGTACCTACAATAATTCAATCAGTTTGATAGCTATGACAGATGACATATGAATGATAAATGCCAATTATACACCTTGAAAATTTATACATCAGATGGCAGAAATAATTTCACAGTGAAAATTTTGCAAGAAATAATCCCTAGTCCATCATAAAAATTATAGTTATCTGACAGAAGCAAATATAAATCCATGACTGTCAAGCTATACAAAAACCAGACATACACATAAATCAAATTCTTATAAAAAAATAGACACCCAATTTAAATTGTGTTTATCAAATTCAAAGTTCAGGACCTCATAAACTGGAAAAATATATACAATAGAAATTGCATGCCAAATTCTTAAAAATCTAAACAGGAATGCCGTGCACAGTTTGAAATATCTATTCTTTAAAAAATAAAAAACATGTTGTATGCTAATTATAAAGCAACGGATGAAAACAGTTTAATTTTAAATGAAGCTTGATAAGCATGGCTTTCATGATACACGGCTCTAATCCATTGTCGATTATGTGAAAAGTTCATCTGCTAAGCTTTTAAATCAACAAACTCTAACTTGTAAGTTTTTAATGATTAAACCATACAAAAGGAGATAAAAATCCTAAATTCAGAAATATTAATCAAGAAAACCATGATTTGTCTCCTTCCTCTTGTTCTGGCCAACAATATCACTTATAAAGTATATGTTCATTATGTTATTAAATAATAAATAATATAATGCAACCGGTAAAGTTGTTGTCATGTGCCTGAAAGGTCACGGGTTCAAGTCCTGAAAACAGCCTCTTGTGTAAAAACAGGGTAAGGCTGCGTACAATACACCAAATGGTGGGACCCCTCCCCGGACCCTACGTATGCGGGAGCTTTAGTGCACCGGGTTGCCCTTTTTTTTTATAATGTAAACAATATCAAATCTGCTATAACATTTTTCTTTCCTTTTGAAGGGACATACATATGATTAGAAACAGTTAATGTGACATTTCCAGATTACATGAAAAATATGAACAAAATCTTACTTCTTCTTGTCAATACTTGGGATATCACTTCTTTCTGCCTTCTCCACAATCACCTTCAGGAAGATCAAGATACAGTTTAGCATAATAACAAGAGTCTATCATCTATCAGGAATGTACATTTTTAAGTATCATGAGTGCAGTGGGCATCTAGTAGAAACATAAGTCAACATGAATTGCCTCTAATTGGTATTTAATAGAACATGTCTCTTCACAAAAACAAAAAGTTATCCCAACTCTAAAACTCAATATTTCTTTTAATTAAATTTCACAAGTCAACATCAACAACAAGAAATCTCAAACATCAAATATGTAATCATCCAACATACATTTATCAAGATTAACTTAGTTTCTCTTCACGGGCAGTTGTTTTTGGATCATCAAAGACCGCACACATTAATCAGCTACATATACCCGCCAAATCATGGCATGATCAAATGAATGATATAACAAATAAAAAAACATAATTTAAACAGAAAAATACATTTATAGGTGCAGATAAAAATCATAAAAATTGAAAAGCATAGTCTCTCACCGGGATTCGGTCAGGGTATTTCTCCCTAATCCTAGCAGCCTCAGCTCTTCTCTTCTCTGTACACAAAACAAACCATTTATTTTCATATTAATCAACCTTCCTCAAACACAATAAAATTAACCAAATCACCAACCAAAAAAAAAATTTTTTTTTTTTACCAAGATCATGCTCTTGTTTGAAGTAACTCTTTGCCATTCTTCCTGCAAACAGCATCAAACAAAAGGTCAAATTAGAAATAGGATTTCATCAATCTCTCAAATTAAAAAAACATGAACTGAGAAATAATCATGAAAAGCAAGAAGAGAATTGAAAATTGACCTACATACAAAATTGACTAAAAAGAGCCCTGAATTTTAATATGAAATTAAAAAGAACCCTAAATTTCAGATAGTTTTGTATGCAGTTTCCGATCATCTATAATCAAAGGAATTTGGGAAAAGAGAAAAACCTGTAATAATTGAAAATTTGATACAAGTTTGAAAACCGAAAAACGTAAAAGTTGAAAAATAGAAGGATAAAGATTGAACCTCGTGAATCGCGAAGGAGATCGAGAAATAGAAGAAAATGAACGCTGTGTCTTATCTGTTTATTGTTGAATGGAACTCCAAGAAGGGAGTGCTTTGCTTCACGAAAAGATAAACTTCGCTGCTTTGCTTGCTTTAATACCCTTTTTTTACAACTATTTTTTTTTTTATAACATAATAATGGTAATGGAGTATTAATTAATTTTTGACAAAATTAATTATTTTAAGGAAATTAATTAACTACTCATTAACTAACTTTGTACTATGTGCTTTTTGTATAAAAAAAACTAACTTTAGGGGTGATGACCTGTTGAAAACATCTTAGGACTCAGAGAATACTTCTTGAATGTTTACATCACACCAAGAGCATTGATAGAGCTCAAGCTAAAAAACTTTCGAATATAAGATTTGCTTTTTTATTATTATGTTAAATCATAGAGTGTATGTTTGGTTTCACTCTTGTAAGAGGTAAAGTTAATTTCAGACGTGGGAAATATATTTTAATATGTTTTGTTGCTTTCAAGTAGAATTTTATTTTATCTAAGTAATTAATTTTACTTGAAACTATAATTTGTATATTTTGATTTTAGAATTGATTTTTAAACTTAAATTTATTGTTTAACTTAATTTTGCATGAATGTATTAAAACACTAATTATTTTACCTTTAACTCACTTTTAAACAGAATAAATTCACTCAAAATCAACAATTATCACCACAAAGTCAAACATATGTATGGTTAACTTCGGATTTATTTTGAGCCAATTGAACTTATTTGAAAAAGTGAAGAAAAAAAAACTTTTGATTTAATTGGATAAGTTGTTGTAAATAAAAATTTAGATTTTATTTATTTTCTACAAATCAAGTATGCTTACTAAGATATGACTTTGGTTGTGTAAATATACAAAACTTTCTTTTAGCTTTGTAAAAAATATTTTTGTCTGTAGTCTTTGCAAAAAAGTTTAGTCATTGTAAAATTTATTTACTTTGAAATTGGTTTTCTGTAATTTGTAGAACATTTGATTTTCGTCCCTTCAATACCGAGTAAATAAAAACTAAAATTGATATCATACACATTTTACTGGAAGTAATTATAATATGAACAAACTTTACAAAAACTAAAAAAGTAGTAAGAACAAAAAACCAAAAATATTTTTTATAGTGACTAAAACCAAAATGACTCGTATTTATGGAAATCAAAAGTATATTCAACCCTTTTTCAAAATTGAGCAAGACAATAATAATATGCAACAAAATAGTTTGTGATTAATTAAGAGTGTAAACAATTCTACATTTACAAAATCAAACTCTTTAACATTTATAATTTTTGATAAAATATTATATCATTGTCTAATGTCTGTGATAAATTTACTCATTTTTCTCTCTCATAATTTCCATGTTATATAAATGGCTTAAATATTACACCGATCCTTGCAAATATGTCTCGTTTGAGTTTTGGTCCTTACGATTTTTTTTTTTTGAAATCCATCATCACAAAATTTTCTGACTTTTAAAAAAGTCCTTGGGCCCATAGAAGCTGCAAGGTGGCACTGTGGAGCTGATGTGTCGCACTGTGACTAGGCATAAGTGTCACGTGGCAGGTGAATTGGCATTTATTATTTAAAATTTGATTTTTAAAATTGGAAAATGTATTTTTTGTTTATAAATTTTTTTAAAAATATGGAAATTAATTTTCCAAAATTTTAAAAAATCAAAAAATATTTTTTAAATAATTTTTTCCAACAACTTTAAATGTAAATTTTTAAAAATTTGAATTTTTTTTGTAAATTACGAAAATTAATTTTCATATTTTTTTAGAAAAAATATTTTTAATTTAAAAAACAAAAGTTTTTTTTTTCTTCTAATTTTTGGAAAATAAATTTTATTTTTTGATTTTTTTAATTCTGAATTTTTTTCCAGATTTTTGAAAATATATATTTTTTAATTTTGAAAGAAAAATCTGAAGATAAACTTCCTAATTTTTTAAAAATTTTCAAAAAATGTTATGTAACTTTTTGTTTTTATTAATTTACGAAAATTAATTTCTGAAAAGAAAATAAAAATTTAACTTTGAATTTTTTTTATAATTTTTGAAAAATGTTTTCTAATTTTTTTATTTTTAATTTGGAAAATTAAAATCTAAATATTTATATTTAAAAAAAATAAACTTATTTTTTATTAATTTCTAATTTTTCTATTTTTTATTTCAAAAATTAATTTTCAATTTTTTTTTTACATTTTTAAATTAATTTAAATGCCACATCAGATGCCACATGGCCAATTATGCATAGTCAGCATATGCCATGTCAGCACCTAAGTGCCACCAAGCAGCTTCAATGGGCCCAAGGACTTTTTTAAAAGACAGAAAATTTTGCGAGGACGGATTTCAAAAATTTTTTTTACAAGGAACAAAACTCAAACGAGACATATTTGCAAGGACGTGTGTAATATTTAAGTCTATATAAATATTAATAAGTAATTAGTGTGTGTGTGTGTGTGTGTATATATATATATATATATAATTTTTTTGGCATATCCGTGTCTAGTAGATATGGAAAATTGAAACGAAGCTGGTTTGAGGTGGTTAGTACTTCACCAGGATCTATTTATATCCGTGAATATTTATGCGATTTTCGGAATGGAGTGATGGAGACGGGTAGGAGTTTCAGAATAAGGGTATATTCCTTTTGGAGACACATAAGAGTTTTGAAATATTTGTCCAAAAAAGAGGAGTTTTGGAATAGAATAATGGGCATATTCCTTTTTGAGATTTTTGCTTTTGATATAGAAAGAAAACCACTTATAATTAAAAAAATATAGTAGACGGTCACTTTAGTCTCTGACCTTGTACTTCGCTGTCACAAATGTTTATAACTCAAGATTAAATATAAAGTAGTTCATGAATGTGCACTTTCGTTATTAATCTAGTTCCGACTTTAAAAACTTTCGCTGATTGATGAAGTGAAATATGTTTTATCCTGACAAAGTGAATGATGTGTCACATGAATTAAAGTTAAATTAAAAAATGGTTGGGACTATTATTTTTTAGTCATGGTGATTTATTTTCTCTATTTGTGTGTATCGTGAAAATGGAGCTAAAACAATCTTTTATTTTTTTGATAGAAGAGTTTTGTGAAAATAATATTTCAGATTACATAGAAATGAGCAAGATAAGCTTCAATATTAGAGAAGTTGACTATCATAGAATCTAGCACATGTGATTAGTATACATGATATGAAATATATGAGTGTCATAAATTTTGGAGTATTGAGTTCGGTTCCTACATATAAAAACGGTAGAGTTTTATAATATGATAATATAACCGTTTAATTTAAAGTAGTTGTTCTGCACGTAAAGAATCTTGTTAGTTAAAATCAGAAATTAATCCTTCCCATGGAGATTAATTTGATGACATCATCATGTGCTCTACTATTACCACAGTTGTGAAAAAAGAAAAAAGAGATTCATGACTACTGGTTTCACATTTTACAAGAGTCTAAATTGGTTCCTATGTAATATGTATGAACTAGATAAATATACTTGACGAATTTGAGTTGATCAATCATTCAAAGGCTCAACTTCGAATGTATAAAACAAATTGTACCCAAAGTTTGCAAGATGAAGAGCTCATATGACGGTTGATGAATCATTATAACTTCCATGGTGAAGGGATAGGGCAAAGATGGAGTTTAGTATGGATAACTTTGCTTTTTGACTTATTGAACTAAAGAAACACAATAAAGTGTTTAAGGCATAGCATGAATGTGTACAACACACTATAAAAAATGGTGTTTAGGCAACAGCTAATGATTTACAATGCAATTTTTATAATCTTTTGGTTACTCACAAGTTCTTATCCAGGTTGACGTATTGGTGTGGAATTGTAGATCTTGCCTCATATTAACTGACTAAATCTATAAACTTCATATATACATACATCAAGCAAAAGTTAAAAGCTTTTTCGACAATCTGTGTACAAAATTGTAAAATTACAAGTACCTCTAGCTTTTAGTCAATATCTAGGCAAAGTTCCCTCAATTTAGGAGGAACCATGCAAGTGTTATTCTCCTCAAGTGAAGATAGTACAGAGGGACAATCAAACCTGTTTTGCTTAAGCATTAAACGCCAATCTTCGATGTTAGTCCCGCGGCAACAATCCACTTCAGGAAAAGCTCTCTTTTCAAGCATTTCTATAATCTTCATAGTTTTACCAAGAACATAAACTGCTTCTCTAACACTATCCTCCCTCTCTTCAATAGCACAATTCAAACCCTTAACAGATATAACATGAGGCAAGTTAGTTAAACATGCCCCCAATATATCAGCAATCATAACTATCACAACTTCAAACAACCTCTCACTAGTATTATGGTCTTTTACAACATCTTGATTCAACAGCAGAATGGTTTTACTTATTCTGTACATTGCATTGGATGCCAATACTTTTATAGGCCATGCTGAAGGACTTACCTTAATACACACAAGATAATATTTTGATTTATATTTCTCATACCTTGTTTTTGCAAACTCAGCTAATGTCTCAAGTGTCTCTTTGGGAGTCTTGTTCTGAAGGGAGAGTTTATAAAGATCAACATCTAGCCACTTTCCATAGAGATCAGCTCCAAGCCAAACAATTTCAGATGTTTTTCTAAGTTTGATCAATTTCCCTTCTTTGTCAATGTTATTTTCGATGAAATTCACATAAGGTAGTGCTTCATTTACAGTGCTAATCAAATTTTTCACCTTACACTTTTCCATATTTGGAAGTGCAACTATAATGCTTGCTAGTGTCACAATAGGAAGTGACCAACTATATGGAGGTTCTACAGCATGCAAAGGAAGAATTTGGTCACAATCAAATTCTCCAACTCCTTTAAATCCATGCAACATTGAACATTTTTTCTCTAACAATTCCATAACAAGTTTTGGCTGCTTTTTTTCACCTTGTTCAACCCAATGAGTAGTTGCATCACAATTATTTTTCATCATCACCTCAACCAACTCTTCCTCACCTTCAAGATGCAGAATAAACCGTTTTAGGTCCTGCTTTCTGCCTGTTCCTAAACCCGAATCTGTACCATTGAATTTTAATTTCCAATTCTTGAAATACTCACAAAATCCCAAGATCCACCGCATAGGGTAAATCGAAACAAATTGTGCAGCTTTACACACTCTAACCATCCCCATCTGTAGTTTAATACAGAAACACAATAGAATCAGTTTCACATCATGAGCCGACTTCCTAAACCACCGGTTACCAATCTGAAAACTAATCGGACTCTCTCGAAACACCACTAAACTATCAGTCCAGTAACCTTCTACTTGAAAAATTCTCTTGCTACTCCTTTTCCTCACATTTGGACACCTGTATTTAACAGCAGCAAACCACCTAAAAGCAGGAGCAATAGTCCCAACAGCAGCAGCAGCAACTTGAACTATAAGAATCAAGATTGTAGACCATTTGTAATCACAATCACCAGCACAAAATTTAACTGACCAAGGCATCAAGTAAGATCGAAGCATCGCTTCAAGTAACGTCAAAGTACTCAAAACACAAAAAGCACCAGAAGCAGTACATGAAACTGACCTTCCAAGTAGAAATTGAGGACCGCTAGTATGAGCCATCATCCAGAATTTCATCAATTCATCTCTTAACTTATCAGTAACTTTGTTATATTCATGTTGTTTTTGCTTTGATTCTTCTCTCAAAGCATCTTCATTGACCTTATACTTCAACTCCATGTAATGTTTCATCTTTGGTAAACACAAAGCAGAAGAAATCATAATCATCAACAAAATAACCATCAGAAACATAATAACACCATGTTCAATCCAAAACTCATAGATAACCCCAGTTCCAAATTGAATACAAATATTAACAGTCATAGTAACGACTAAAATAGCCATGGCCAAAACATTCAACACGGTTTCATTGTTCGGTGTGACACCAAGAGAAGGCATGGAATTAGCCATGATTGTGCATATTATAGCACTGCTGGCGAGTTTCGCTAGCTGGTCATGACGGTGAGGCATAGGGGTGTTGAGATCAACGGAGAGTTTAACCGAAACAGCTATAATGGTTAAGGAAGTCGCGTTGAGACAAAAGTATTTGCAAGGGAACCATAGTTTTCGGGTTTTGATGCCTTTGATGAGATCTGCAGACATTGAAATGAGACATAAAAGTGATGCTGTTGCTATGTAGATTCCTATCCATGGCATTGGTGTGCTGAATTTTGTGTCGTCTAAGTGTCCTTCACTGTTGCACATGTTTTTTGCCATCTTCATTCTTCACTGATTCTTTCTGATTCTAAGGCGTTTTGCTTATATGTCTAAGTCAAGTAAACGACTAATGTTGTTTTTTCCCAAGTTATATGGACTAATAATTAGTTTTCTATGTAGAATTATTAAGGGCTGCAAATATGAATTATTACTATATTATACTGTAATGATTAACGTTATGATGTTTTGGACGGTGTAAATTTTGGAATGTGACCGTAAGAAAATAAGAGGAGGAGGCTAGAACATCTGCAGACAGTGAAGAAGACAAGGTTAGGTGCATAAAGAAAACGTCAATGATTTTGATGTGAATGCTCTGTCTGATTTTTTTTATTGAGGAATGCTAGGAACATTCTCTTTTGAACACTCTCTCTAACACTCACTCTTTTATTGGATGAAATTCATGCATGTCCCACCACTTTGTGTGGGTTCTATTTCCAAAGTGTACACTCACAATGATTTAAACCAATAAAAAAGTGAGTGTTAGAGAGAGTGTTTAAAAGTGAGTGTCGATAGCCTTCCTTTTTTTATTTATTGAGATGTTGTAGTCTAGCACGTTGATGAAGGAGTGTGTGACGTAAGGCTGAGTTTCAACAAGAGTTAGTCTTGGTTCAATCCGGCTTTTTTTTTTAAATTTTTTAAAGTGAATAAGTGGGTGTCTGAAGTTCGAACCCCTAGCTCTTACATATAACAATGTATGTCTCTGTCAACTGAGTTTGCTCACGGGCCCTTTCTATTAAACATTTTTTTTTCAAATAATTCTATTACAACATTTCTATTAACCAAGATATACTCCTTATTAGACCAATTTTAGTTATCTACATTCAATTTAGGTGGAAGTGAGACGGACAAAACTATAAAATAGCAAAAACGAATATGTGATATATAATTATTTTTTGGTTTAATTATGCAAATGGTTACTTGAATTTTAGTTTTAGTAAAACTAAATCATTTTTAATTTAGTTCCTCTAATTTGATAACGTGTCACTGAGTTTTCCATACAATGACTCATCAAATTTCTCGTATTCATCAAACAAAACATATTAACTACTCCACTCTACTAAATTTTTTTTATCGAGATTGAAGACTTTCCTAACCCAACCACCTCCATTGCCTCCCCTCTTTCTATGTTAATTGTTACCCAGCAAACACCATCCCCACCTCGATAGCTGAATCATCAAAACCTACTATTCACCCAATCTCCATCACCTCACCCATTCCCAAACTATCCTAACTGAACTCCACATCCTGCCTATGAAGATTCATTTAAGAATGACATCTCTAAGATAATGATGGAGGTAGACTTTATATACTAACAACCATAAATGATTTAAATTAGGAGCACGTGTAAGTGATTAAAATAGAAAAAATAATAATTTATTTATTATTTTTTTGGTAGATATTTATTTATTTATCATTAGTGAAATAAAAAACTTTCCTCTTTTAACTTCTTATTGTTTGTGATGCGCCTAAATCTAAATATGCAAGTGTTACTCCGTGCTCTTTTATATACACGTGTAAATGTAAGAGATATTATCACATCTATGAATGGAGTTTGTTCTTGTAAACTAAAATGATTCATCGAGATCAAGAACACTATAAATAACACCTACATTTGTAAAAGATTCATGTTATTCAAATAAATAACACTTACACTCTTCAATTAAATGAGACATTTTATGAAAGCTCACACAAGACTCAAAAGCGGGGAAAAAACCTCGAAAATGCAATGTTGTTGACTTGAGGTTGGAACATTGATGTGATCCGTTATAAATGAGGGTCTAAGCCACACACGAGGATTTATAGGCATTTTAGGCTCTTTGACTCGACTGGGGGCTATTATTCCGATAAAAAGTCTCATATTACTTGGGAATTGATGTTAAATTAAGTCTATAAATAAAGTCTACATTCATTAACTCAACAAAGATACTTTTTACAAATGACAAAGTCGTGAGGGCTCACACAAACCCCAAAATGAACATTACCTAAAAAATAGTGTTATAGACTTGAGGTGGTAACATGATTGCTAGTATAAAAAAATTGCTCAAAGAGAAAGAAAGAAGAGATCCGTGACTTGTATTATTGCTAATCAAATGAGCAAATATTATTAGCAGAGGTTTTAGAGTATGTGTAGAACACCAATTACAGATATTTTTCGATTGTTCCAAAAAAAATCTTCAATTCTTATTAATCCTTCATTCAAATGAACAAAATGACTAGGCGACACTTGAAGGGAACCTGCTAGTATTCTGAAATTGGTAAGCCTGGAGTAAAATTTTGTTTGTCTTTGAACGTGACACACGGTGCTACAATAGCCCCTAAAAGAAAACATTTAACTTTGATACGTTATTTTGGTCCCTATACAAACGGTCTCTGCACACCCTCTTCACTCTCTATCTCTCTCAACAATTCTGCTCACTTCGATACTTTTATTTGAGAATTTTCTTTAACGAGGGATACATTACAGTCTATCTCCTAATCAAAACTTCATACAAGAATCTTGCAACGTATCATACAAGTCATGTTATTATAAGCTAAACTAAAGACGGACTTATTAAAATCATGATGAGAATTCGTATAAAGTAAGTTATGAATTTATGAAAAGTTGATCATGATCCTTAAAAAACTAAGGGTCTTGTTATCTTGTGCCCTTAAGGAACAAATTAAAGAATTTAAAATTAGAATTTTTTTTATAGAAAAGAACAAAAATTTTACTTTAAAAAGTTGAATGCACAATTTTTAAGACATTTATTTTAATTTTAAATTCCTTAACATGTATCATCAGGGCATATGTTAGCATTTGCTAAAAATTAATTATGATATACTTATCCAAAGTTACGTGTTGTTTTGTCAAAATACTTTAATTTGTATGCACCGACACCGTGAAATTATTTTACATATTTATTTAATCGTGTGCCGTTGCATCATATACTGCATTTTTTTAAAGAACAAATATTGCATTTTAAAAGAATCATATATTGCATTTGAAAACATATAAATTTGTCATAATCATTGAATTATGTAACAACATGTAATTAGATGTGTGTATAAAATAATTTTACAACAACTATGTGTAGAAATTAAACTTTTGTCAAAATAAATACTAATTTTGATATTTTTTTATTAATACTGTAATTTATAAGAGTCAAAAGCCTGTAGACATTAGTCAAAATAATATGTAGTAGCGTATCGAGCAATCAATTCTAAAAAAGAGTATATTTTTAAAGTTCTAAATATATATTTTTAGGGAAAAAGTTTTAAATTTCTTTGTCTCAGTTTAAGTGAGAATATGAAAAAAATAGTTTTTATTAAAAATATATTGTATTTTCCCTTTTGAGGTAAATTGATTTGGTCTTATCACAAATCATTTTCTCTCTCTTTAGTTTAACTACTTGTTAATTGGACCAATGGTTGGGAAGAAAGTTTACTAGGAAAGAAAATACTACAACAACGTGTTTACACCTAACAAAATAACTTGTTAGCCAAAATGAATAGACAATCAATAATTTTCTGTTTAACAAGGCAATTATTCACGCATATTAATTACTCTTTTTGTTTCACAATACTTGTCCATTTTAAAGAAATTACACATACCAAAAAATTAAATACTTCCTCCATCTCACAATAATTGTCTCTTTACCATTTTTTCTTTTTCTCAAAATAATTGTCATTTTAGAATACCAATACAACATTTATTATTATTTCAATTATTATACTCTTATTTATTGAATCTCGTCCAACTTAACTACTCCACTAACTGCAATTAATATAAGTGTTTTAGTAAATGATACTAATTTTACCATCAAAATCAACACAATTAATCATTTCCTTAATAATCATGCATAAACCTTAAACGACTATTATTTAGAGATGGAGGGAGTAAATGTTGTCATTTGTTATAAAAAAATTTGTTTTTTTTTGTATAATACCCTTACTCATTTATTATTTCATTCTATTATTTCTCTCTCTACAATAAATAGGTAAGGACATTATTGATAAACCAATAATTAATGTTGCATTGAAATTTGAAAGTGACAAGTAAAGTGAAACAAAATTATTCTCCCAAATGGACAAGGATTGTGAAACGGAGGGAGTATCATTTATGATGCATCATCTCACAACTCAAAGCTAACGGCTAATGTAACATATGGTGACATTTGTTTACACCTAATAATAAATAATTGATTTGTCGAAATTGGCAAATAGGCGATTTAGGGTCAAACAAATCCTCTTGGGCCGATTGGAGGTTAGGTGACCGCAGATACACTCAAATGGAAGTTAGTTGAATCTTTCTCCACTCCATTAAGATCAACGAAGGTCACAAAAGTGTTAGAATCGATCAAAACTCACCAAAATTTGTTGAGTAATTTACTCATGCTCTATGTTTATAGCGCCATTATCTGAAGAAAGCTAAGAGTAAGAACCACGTTCCGAGGGATTTGGGCAGGCATGGATAAAACCAACGGAAAATACCGCAAAAGTGGGGAATCTAGCCAGACGTTGGATGCCATGTCGCATATCCCCAACAACGGGAGGATTGACACATTACCCATGTAAATTGTCGAGCAAGGTTAATCTTTGTAGGTCACGTCGTTTTGGCCAATAAAACTATTGTTTGTCTATAAATACTAGACTTGTAGCTCAAACACACAAATAAACACTATACTTAACACTTTTTGGAGAGTTAAGTAGTCACGACAGACGAACAGACTTAAACTTTGTTCCTCAAAGTAATCCCTTGAAGAAAAGAAATTATTGTTGAAAATTCTTAGCCAGTAACTCCGGCCAAATAACCATCCTGTCACCTTCACTTTTATCTTTACAAAAAAATAAAAATAACAGTAGAGGGCCCAAAACATTATAAACTTGTTGTCACTTTTGTTTTTCTCATAATTTTCTCTATCTCAATCATGATTTGATTGAAGGTTGAAACAAGACCAGCTCGAGTTGAAAATTCCGCTGTACTGTCTCTGTCTGTAGAGTGTAGAAGTTCTAGTCTCTTCCTCTTATTATTTCTTACCATCGCATTCACATTCAGTTTCATCTTAACAATTTTCAACATCATCAATCAACAGACACAAATGAATACATCACAATATAATAATCATATTTACAACCCTTAATAATTCCCCATAGAATTCTTATTATTACTATATTGTGGTCTATATAACTTGGAAAAAAGAACATGTGGCTAGAAACACAAACATTTTTCCTAAACCAGAAACAACATTAATCGTTTTGCAGCAGAAACATTGAAGAATAAAGATGGCAAAAAACATGTGCAATAGTGAAGGACACTTAGATGACACAAATTTCAGCAAACCAATGCCATGGATAGGAATCTACATAGCAGCAGCATCACTTTTATGTCTCATTTCAATGTCCGCAGATCTCATCAAAGGCATCAAAACCCGAAAACTATGGTTCCCTTGCAAATACTTTTGCCTTAACGCGACTTCCTTAACCATAATCGCTGTTTCCGTCAAACTCTCCGTTGATCTCAACACTCCTATGCCTCACCGTCATGATCAGCTAGCGAAACTAGCTAGCAGTGCTATAATCTGCACAATCATGGCTAATTCCATGCCTTCTCTTGGTGTCACACAGAACAATGAAACCATGATGAATGTTTTGGCTATGGCTATTTTAGTGATTACTATGATTGTTAATATTTGTATTCAATTTGGAACTGGGGTTATCTATGAGTTTTGGATTGAACACGGTGTTATTATGTTTCTTATGGTTGTTTTGTTGATGATCATGACTTCTTCTACTTTGTGTTTGCAAAAGATAAAACATTACATGGAGTTGAAGTATAAGATTAATGAAGAAGCTTTGAGAGAAGAATCAAACTCAAAGGAAAAACAACAAGAGTTTGAGAAGGTTACTGATAGGCTAAGAGATGAATTGATGAAATTTTGGATGATGGCTCATACAAGCAGTCCTCAATTTATACTTGGAAGGTCAGTTTCATGTACTGCTTCTGGTGCTTTTTGTATTTTGAGTACTTTGACGTTAATAGAAGCGATGCTTCGATCTTATTTGATGTCTTGGACGGTTAAATTTTGCACCGGTGAATGTGATTACAAATGGTCTACAATCTTGATTCTTATAGTTCAAGTTGCTGCTGTTGGTGTTGGGACTATTGCTCCTGCTTTGAGATGGTTTGTTGCTGTTAGATATAGGTGTCCAAATGTGAGGAAAAGGAGCTGCAAGAGAATTTTTCAAGTGGAAGGGTATTGGACTGATAGGCTAGTGGTGATTCGAGAAAGTCCGATTAGTTTTCGGATCCGTAATCAGTGGTTTAGGAAGTTGGCTCATGATGTCAAACAGATGCTGTTGTGTTTGTGTATTAAACTACAGATAGGGATGGTTATATTGTGTAAAGCTGTACAATATGTTTCAGTTTACCCTATGTGTTGGATCTTGGGATTTTGTGAGTTTTGCAGGACTTGGAAATTCAGTTCTAGCGCTTCGAGTTTAGGATCAAGCACAAAGCAAGATCTACGACGGTATATTCTGCATCTCGAAGGCGAGGAAGAGTTGGTTGAGGTGATGATGAAAGACAATTGGGATGCAACTATTCATTGGGTTGAACAAGGTGAAAAAAAGCAGCCAAAACTTGTTATTGAGTTATTGGAGAAAAAATGTTCAATCTTGCAAGGATTTAAAGGAGTTGGAGAATTTGATTGTGACCAAATTCTTCCTTTGCATGGTGTAGAACCTCCATATAATTGGTCACTCCCTATTGTGACACTAGCAAGCATTATAGTTGCACTTCCAAATATTGAGAAGTGTTTGGTGAAAAAATTGATTAGTACCCTAAATGAAGCACTGCCTTATGTGAAATTCATAGAAAATAACATTGACAAAGATGGGGAATTCATTAAAGCTCGGAAAACAGCGGAAATTGTGTGGCTTGGAACTGATCTCTATAGAAAGTGGCTAGATGTTGATCTTTATAAACTCTCTCTTCAAAACAAGAGCATCAAAGAGACACTTGAGACACTAGCTGAGATTGCAAAAACAAGGTATGAGAAATATAAAGCAAAATATCATCACGTATGTATTAAGGTAAGTCCTTCAGCATGGCCTATAAAAGTATTGGCTTCAAATGCAATGTACAGAATAAGCAAAACCATTCTTCTGTTGAATCAAGATGTCATAAAAGGCCATACTACTAGTGAGATGCTTTTTGAAGCAGTAACAGTGATAATTGCTGATATATTGGGTGCATGTTTAACTAACTTACCTTATGTTATATCTGTTACGTGTTTAAATACTGGCATTGAAGAGAGAGAGAATAGTGTCAGACAAGCAGTTTATGTTCTTGGTAAAACAAAGAAGATTATAGAAATGCTTGAAAATAGAACATTTCCTAGGGTGGATTTCTGCCGTGGGACTAATATTGAAGATTGGCGTTTAATACATAAGCAGAAGAGGTTCTGTTGTTCCTCTGTACCATCTTCACTAAAGGAGAACACACCTCCTACTAAATTAAGGGATCTTTGCCTAAATATTGAAAGCTAGAGGTACTTATAATCTTTACAATTTTGTACACAGATTGTTGAAAAACCTTTTAGTTTTTGGTTTGCTTGATGTATGTATATATGAAGTGTATAGATTTATAAAGCTAATATGATGTAAGATCTACAATTATACACCAATATGTGAGCCTGCAATAAGAACTTGTGAGTAACAAACAGAAAGATTAGAAAAAATGTTCCTTTTGGATTTCATTCTTTGTCAAAGAGAATTGCCACATTATCATCATACAGTATTCTTATAACGTTACTAAGTTCGAGTTCTTTATAAGTACATACAATTACGGCTTGATCACTTCTGATCTTTATAAAGATATAATGGTATTTCTTTTTATTACTGCAATGACATTGTCACAGACATAAGCATAATGCCGATTACTAACTCCTGTGATTTGAATATACATCAATTATCGGGTACACTAGCATTGCATAGTAAATCAATAGTAGTTGGTAAAATGAATGGACTAGATGGATTTGAATTTAGATGATAATGGATGGATTAAATTCAGTCTATTATCTAATTTTTCGTATAATGGATGAAATTGTCACCCTAATATTTATCAGTAACATAACAATGATTTCGTGTGAGGGTATGAGAGATAGGATACATCAAAGTAAGGTTGTATACCAAATGTACCGTAAATGGTCTTGTGAGAAATTTGCATTTGGACTGATTAGGAAAGGATCAAAGCAGGTAAGGGAAAGCGAAATTGTCCATTTGAACTTCAACATAGTATCCTCTCACATCAAAGTCAAATTTTTGAACATCATATTTGACGGCAAGAGCTTCCTATTGGTTGTGTGGTAGTGCATTTCAAATTCTTTGAATTGTCCAATATCATCACCACAATGGTGTTTGACATATATTCTTATTTTGATAAAAGAAGAAGAAAAAAAGTTATGGAACGGTTATAGAGGAACATGCTTCATCAAGAAGTAGTATCATTTAGCGCAACAAGAGAGAAGTCGGCATCATGACCTCTAAGAGTTAGAGCATCATCAATACAAGAGTTTGTTTCACAATGGATGATGTAGTTTCCTTGAATAGTCCAACCTAAAAGGTCGACAAGGGAAAGGATCTATTGAAGAAGAGTTTGAAGATGAAAGGTGGAAGTAAATCGATTTTAAATCATTTTGGCAGCATGAATTAAAGTAGTTTCATAAATAACACGAATTAGATGCAAATCTCTAATCATTTGACAATCAGAGAAAATACCCCATAGGCCACAACTCTGCGAGTAATGCATATGCTCTTCCAAGTTTTGAATCATTCGCCAATCATGACATGTTTCAATGAAAATAATTATAGAAATATGTTAAAAACAAACATGATGACATAATAGTATTTAGTATTTACACTTTATCAAACTCAAACTTTTTTAGGGAATTAAACTCAAACCTTTTGACAGCAAAACTTCTATAAAATCGCAATATTTTATGTTTAATTTATATATATAAATTTTGTAGAAAAAGTTAATGAGTGTCTTAAGAGTAGTATTTGTTTTTAAGAAGTTAAACTAGTCCATCAAAAGTAGTATCGGAAGAATATATATAAATTGCAAAAAATCACACTCCCCTTGCATTTAAACGTCATTTGGTTGGTAGTTAACGGTCACACTTCTTAAAACGTTGAATCACTTTTTAAATTGGTTCAACCAATCTTAAAGTGTCTAAAATTACTTACAAGCATTGAAAAGTCGAATGGTATTTAGATGTCCCTTAACTTAACTTTAGGTAACAATTTGGTCCTTTATTTTTTTTAAATTTCGATTTTGTCCTTTTGGTCCATTTTTATATGAATGTTCAAGTTTCAAATTCATGGTTGTATTTTTTCAAGGCATTTCAATATTCAAATTTATGGTCTTCATCTATATTTATATAAGAATATTAGATTTGAAACTTTTTAAAAATTCATATGAAAATGGACTAAAATGACAAAATTAAAATAAAAAAGATAAACTAAATTGATATCTAAAATTAAGTTAAGTCAGTAAAAGTGTAATTTTACTTTAAAAAAAAAAAAAAAAGTAGTATACCAACACTAAACCATTAAAATAACGAACCCCTCTCCTTCATCCGACGAAAGAGTTATTTCCAGTACTGGTTTGGTGAATTTTGTTTCTTGTCCAAATATTTGGGGAAATGTCAAATCGAACAAATTTCTACAAGAATCCTTCAATCTCATATAACAGAAACTTAAGTCTCTCCTCCGTTCTTCAGAATCTCCATGGTTTGTTTCCCATGTCTCTTTCCTCATTCCAGTCCCAATTCCATCTCTCTCTCTCTCTCTCACTCACCAATTTTCTATTCTTCAGCTTACAATGTCGCCACCGGTAACGTTACTTCCGACGACCAACCACCTCCGGCTCCGGCTCCCACTGCTTCCCTCAAACGCCGACGCCATCCCCGTCCACCGCAATCCCGTCACAATCACCATAAGAATGACGTTGATGATGATCCTTCCTCTATGTCGCACACTGATTGCATTCTAAAGAGAAGGTAAAATCAATGTTCATGCATTATGTAATTTTCATTATTTTTAGCTTTTGTGGATTCAAAAATGATGATAAGTTGTTATTAATCAGGAAAGAAGTTGATTCGTCTAAGAATTGTGACCGCGTTGAATTGACTGAAGATATCTTAGTAATTTGAAATTGGATTCATTTTATCTTATTTTTTTAAGGTTACTCTTTTGTTATTCCTTTTCACGTTTTGCTTTTTCTGTGACAGGGAAAACCTAATTCTGCTCTATCCTTGGTGGATTATGCAAGTGAGTTTTCTGATAATTTCTCTATAATTTTAGTTTACTGTCACTGTTTTGAGTTTTTATAATATTTTTTATATTCTCGTCGCTGATAAAAACCTGAAATGCATAGTTATATAATCTAATGGATGTTAGTGTAAAACAAATTTGCACTGACAATGCATGCCCATTAAACTCTAGTTATATAATCTAATAGGATGTTACTGACTCATTGTTATTTCATCTTGTTTTTGCTCCTTTTATAATTTTCAGTTATTTTTAGTTTTTGGGTATGAAACATGCCTATTAGTTTTTCCTGGGATAATGAGTAGTTTCATATACTGGTGCACAGTTGCTTCCTGTCTAAGAAAGTTTTAATGAAAACATGTTATTAGTTGACAATCTTTGTTTTTTTTATGAGATTTGTCGACAATTTGTATATGCTTCTAATAATTTTCTATCATATTTATGGATACTTAGGTGATGAAAGTGCTTCTTCGGAATGTAAGGAAACTCATACTCTTCCAAATTCTGGTTTGTTTCCTAACCGGCAAGTTTAAACCTCTGCCTGTGCACCTTTTAAATTTTTTTGTTTCTTGTTTCCATTTTACCATTTATGAAGCAATATATCTATTTGTCTCATTGAATTTGAGTGCTTTCTTAAGGTCATAAAGAAGAATCCAATGGAGTCAAAAGTAGAAATGAGCAGCGTTTTCCTGGATCTGGAGAACCTGTTTGTCTTATATGTGGAAGATATGGTGAATACATATGCAATGAGGTAAGTTATATGATGTAAATATTCACTTCAACTTTTACTTTACATGTTTTGCTGTGCATTATATTTGTTGGCTTTTTTAGACAGATGATGATGTCTGTAGCATGGAGTGCAAAAATGAACTTTTGGAAGTTCTTAAACTCAATGAGGTACTTCTCCGTAAAAAAAATTGTCTAGAAGTACTAGCCATTCTAAGTCCTAAATATTCACTTCTTCATTCATAATAATTTTAGGGAACCTCCCACGACCAAGCTAAAGATTTCTCCCACGACCAAGCTAAAGATTTCTCCTCATCTGGAATTAGAGATGCCTTACCAGCTCCTGTATTTAGTGATGATACTTGGGATTATAATCGGCACCGCTGGTCAAAAACGAGATCTAGTCTTTCTACTTATGAATGGTATATTTCTCCTTCGAACACCAATCTCTGCTTATAGAATTTTGACATGTCTCTAGTTTTTCAACTGTCATGACAGAGAAATAAAGAAAATGGTTTAATATGTTACTTTCTGCATACTAACTGAAATTTTGGTTACGTGTTTCTGGAATATATCTTTATTTCTTGAAAGACTTTGATACTTGAGGAAAAAGTGAGAGTGAGAAAGAGGGTCACAAGAATCTGAAACTGTGAATTTTGTTGACATCAAAAAGTGAGTGATTACAACTGTGATGAGTCTATGTATAAACTAAAGCATTTGAGACAGCTATGATCATCTTTAACTGCTTGACTTACATGACAACCTAATGAGGCCAAGTCAACATAGTGTATAACTAATTCTCCTCAAGTATGTTGACAGACGTAGTGATAAATAAAAGGGTGATGATGAAGGGGAAAAATTTATAGGTGAGTAATTGGGAGATTGAGGAGGAAGAAGGAAAAAACCCAAGGGAGAAAAGGTGGGAATTGATGGAACATGAGATGTTGAATTATTAGATTTTGAAACATACAATAAGGTTGCCCAAACTCATTAATGAGGACACCTTTGGAAATACATGTTTTTCCATTAGGTGATAGGTTTGTATAGCCTTTATGATTTGATGAGTAATCAATAAACACATTGAGACCTAAACTGCAGTTTGTGTTGATTAAAGGGTCTCAAGAGAGGTTAACATGCACAACTGAAGATACATTAGAGTGTTTAATCACGTGTTTAATGGTAAAGCTACAGAAGGAATGTCATTGTTTTAAATAGACAGACTTCTGAACAAAATTTGTGGTCCCATTATTTCATTGGTAAGGATACATTGGATAAGATATTTATCCTATTTCAACAATCTGGCTATTTTTACACTTAATTTTTCCATTATGATAATGGGTATGGGAACATATAAGTCTGAATAATTCCCAACCCAGTGAGAAGCTTGGATAATGGCCTATGTTTCCAACCCCAATATGACTGAACAGATTTAAATTGAGCGGAAAATTGAACATTAACCAGAGTCAGAAATTGTTTAATAACAGTGTCTAAGATTGATTTTTTAGTGGATTTGAAGCAAATACATACATTATTCATAAACAAAACTGACATTATAGGTAGCAAGTACGTACACTATATATAAACAAAACTGAGGTGGAAAAGATACAATATTAATCAGAAGCAATTTTATTAGAATTGCATGGTATATTTCAACTGATTGTGCATCTTTGTCGGACAAAAATCACTATGGGGAAGGATGAGTTGATAAGAAACTGAGAAAGGCATGAAAGAGAAAAAGAGTGTGAGAATGAGGTAATTTGAGCAAAAAAATTACATGGTAATTAGTGGATATCTAATACTTGGTCCAAGTATATGGTGATATACACTGTAACATTGATGTTTCTAAGGATGGCAAATTCCTGCAGATGTTCTAGTGCCATGCATTTGTGAAAAATATGTATACTTCCCCCTTTCTGATTTGGTCTTTGGTTATGCGTTTTGTTTTACTGCAGTTGGAAATGTCAAAGACCTGGGCACTTAGCTGAAGATTGTCTAGTAAAGAGTTGCAGTGAGGTTTGTCATCGATGCTATATTTGCATAGGAGTTCACCTTCTTTCTTTTTTGGTAATGATTTGTTTTTATAAAATAGATCACAGTGGGAAGAAGTAATAGATCCAGTTCAATTCCAAAGGATCTTCTTGGGCTTTATAGAAGGTTTGTAAATTTCTTTCTACTTGCCTTGGCAATTCTATGTTCCGCGCGCTCCATTTTTATTTTATCATTCTCTAACTTGATACCAAGACAAGTACTAAATCACTCTTTGTTTACTATCAAGTTTTCTACAGTATTTTTTAACTTTTCGTCCAGTCTTTCTTCTCGATCAATTGATATTATGGAGTGTGCATGCTGCATTGTTGGGTTATAAGGAATGTGAATGATAAATATATGTTATTGTTGAGAAGTCCACATGCTCAGTGCTTAATGGTGAATTTGTGTATGGCCCTAGAGAAAATAATTTTTTCCTGAATGCTCCTTGAGCATAAAGGGAGATGTGTTTTAGTCTTTTAGGTAGAATGGCTTAAATATTTTCTTTTTGAATTTTATTTTCAACTGTGGAAACTAATTCATTGTTCATAGTTGTACTACTGTTTAATGTATATTTGTATGCTTTAATGCTCTTTATTGAATTCTCTGAAGAAAATATGTTGTTGAATGATTGGGTCGACATTTATCTGCTCTTATGTGAAGATTGCCATAGAAGTGAAGCAAACTCAGCAGATTTGATTGACTTTTTTGTGCAGATGCCACCAGCTTAGTAAAGACTTGTTGGCTGCAAACTGTAATACATGCCGCAGCTCATTGAATCTGGCCACATGCATCGACTGTAGTATTGTTCTTTGTGATGGGTAAGCTTAAAATTTATACTCTGACTATGCACCATGTCTCAAAATTACAAGTGACTATGTAAAGCAGCATCTTAGAGTTTTTGTATCTACCCTCTCTTTTCATGTGTATTAATTCAGATGATTATCTGCATGGAAACTATCAATGTATAATGATAATCAGGCAAAGATTGTATTCGTAAGAATGCTGGTTATTGATGCTATGCACCAATAAATAATAGATGTTTTTAATGCCCATTCTTAAATAGTAATGCACTTTTGATTGATATAATGAGCAGCTTTTTCTGTCAAATTATTATGTGCTTATAGCTGGTGCCATGGTTGGTGCTGATTTGTAACTGTGGAACATTTACTGAAGAACGAAAACAATGCATGGATGCAATCATAGATGTAGATATTACTATGCATTCCTTCGTGATCTTTCTGACCTCCCACAGGTGATATTTTCACTCTGTTTTTGCATTCTAATGAATTCTAATATTCCTATTTTCCAGGGCAGGTCACTTGGATGATCATATAAGAACACACCCTTCGCATCAAAAATATTACTCACACAAGCTAAAACGTCTGGTGAGTTTTCTCCTTTAAATGCATTACTTGAATAAAGGCTAAATTTTCACTTTATTTATATATACGAATGCATTTTAATGCGAGTATCTATCATATTTGAAGTTAAATATTGTATTAATCTTGACCATGAAATATTTCATCTACCAATACACAACAAAAATACCAATAATCAAGATTTTCCGCACTAGATGTAAGTTAAACATTCATTTAAGTTATAAACAATGTATTATATAAACTGAATGCATTCTTTGTTCGTTCCCTAATTTGCTGCTTTTGTTCATGTTATTGATACTATCGTGCGGACGGGCACGGTCTGCTTTTTCTATTGCGCTAACTCATATATATACTAAACCATTCACAAAGAAAACATTGTTTATAAATTATGTAAGTTAAACATTGTATCTATCATATCTGCGCCAAAGATAGACCATTATTTCTAAACCTCTCAACTGTTTGGCCTATAATTTTTTCTTGCTCTCCCTCTATAACCTTGTCAAGTCTATATGGCATGGATCAACGGCGGTAGTTATTGTTGTCTGCCTTTTCCTTGTGATTTTTGCAAGTCTTTGCAAACGTAGTCTGGGCACACATATTTAATTAATCTCTCTCCCTCCATTTGCGCTACTGATTTCTGCTTGTTGAGATCCATGTTGGTTAGAGATATGTCCAAATTAATTAATTCTTACTAAGACATGGGCAATCCTCATTTCTTGAGCTAGCTTTGGGATTGAGTTAGACTTACAGCTCAAATTTTAAGATGGTATTAGAGTCTATCTTAGATCCATTATTTGGCCAGCTGTAGTTGTCTATGAGAGAGAGAGAGAGACGATCAAGCAGGTATCATGTATGCATAAACGTGTAACACATCTTTGAATGACTTGATTTAGTATCCTGCAATTTATGAACTCATGTCAAGCTGTGTTGCTATAAGTTGTATGCCTATAACATGTTTTGCGTGACTTCTTTGATTGGCAACCTTGTTTCATCCAACGGCTAATCAGCTCATGTCAATTTATGTTGCTGTAGGTTAAATGCTGCAAGTCAACTTGCAAGGTCACTGACATCAAAGATCTCTTGGTTTGTCACTATTGCTTCGATAAAGCCTTCGAAAAGTTCTATGACATGTATACTGCAACATGGTAGGTATCTTCAGTTTCTTATATTATAGTCCTCGTCAATTTAGTTTCAAACAATGTGGTTTTATAAATTGTATTTCTGCATTGAGCTCCACTAAGTGGGAGCTTTATAGCACATGGTTCCCCCTTTTTATTCAAATTTACTTTTGTACTATAAAGGCAGACTTTTGGTTTAATAGGGTCAGAAGAATATCAGTTGTTCAATATTTAACTGTGTTATCTGCTGTCTTGCATGCATACATGTACAGAATACAGAAATTTTAGTCTTTAGTGTTTATGTTTTATGTGATGTCAACTTTTGTCCCATTTTCTTCTTTTTTTATTAGCTTAATACAAATATGTTATTTACTTGTCTTGTGAAGGAAAGGAGCCGGGTTTTCAATTATATCGGGTTCCATATGCTGTGAAGACCACTTCACATGGTAAGTATTTTTTCTACTCCTTAACATAAGGTGTTTGGTTTGTAGGTATCTTAAATGTCCTGGAATTTGAATGTTTGGGCACAAAATGCTAAAATATTTACAGTGACCGTGTTTGGTTACATGCCTAGGGATATATAAGTGGGTAATTATACTACCATTTCCTATTTTTTATATTTAATAAATGGGAAATGCTAACATGTGCCCTATACCAAAAAATGGAAATTATCTATTGGAAATTGTGCCAATTTATTTCTAAAAAATTATCGCCTTCATTTTTTCAAATATTACTATGGAACATGGTGAAACAGCATAATTTCATGTTTTGTGCTCATTAAATTCCACGCTGACGGCTTTAGGGTGTTATATTTCGTGTTGTCTTATCTGCCATTTATGTTGAATGCTCATTGTTTCAGTCTTCTGTGTTTCGCTCAAATAACTTTTTCTTTTTTTGCCTTGGGGTCAGGCACAGGATGAATTGTTTGAATGCAGGTGCAGAAGAAAGTGCATATATCGTAAAAAGGAATGGCCACAAAGGCAAACGTACGCAACTTAGTGATTTCATTTTTTGATGGTTGAACCACTTTGGTCCCGAGTCTTGATCTACATTTTCGAATTGCTCTTCAACGTAATCAATGGATATTGGGGTGAATGTCTTGCTCAGTTCCTCGTTCTTTGAGGCTTGTGACCGGTGGAATTTTTAAATGAGGCATTGTGGAAAGCATAGATCTTGTTGAGATAGAGGCATCTGGATTTTTGGTTTACTTGGATATGGTATTTTATCATTATTCCTTTGAATCGTGACTATGCTTTTGTCATGAATGAGAATATATTTTCCATCAATGCGACACTCGGTGTCTATTTGTGAGTGAAAAGTGTCATAACCCAAGGCAGATTCAGTGAATTATGTTGAATTAAAGTTATGTTGAATTGTAAATTGTACAAAATCGCTACTGCCCCCCAGCTCTATTCCATTTTTAATGTAGTTTAACACTAACTACGTTAAAAACAATCAAACACACATTTGTCTTTGAAAGCTTGTTATATAATGGAGATTAGACTATTATGCAAGGGATTGGGGAAGAGTTTAATGCTACAGGTGAATAGGGGGAGAGCTCTGAACTCAACACTCCTCCACTCCACCATTTTGTTTACAAACCCACTTGAATTTGCCCGGGAATAAATAATACTTGATCCCATTTCTTCTTCCCCTTCTCTCTCATATCCGCAGCTTCCTGTCATGGGTGGTAAAGCAATGGTGAGCTTATAGTGCGATTTTTTAGTGAATCCTCTGGATACAATAAAAGTTTAAAAATACAAAATAACATTTACCAAATTTAAAGGCGTAGTTTTAAATAGAGAAAACGGTAAAAAAAAATTGTAAAAAAAACGTTAATTTCTAATTGAGCAAATTCAATATTTTATTAAGAGATTTTTTAAAGAATAAAAGTTTTGAAAAAGAGGCTTGGCATATTTGATAAATAATGTGGCAATGTATCATTTTTATTTGTTTACATATTTTATAGGTGGCGATTTATCTAGATGGTGATGGATGACCTGCTAATAGTACACATAATCTTTGCTAATATTTTTGTTTTCCACAATTTATATGTTAATCCGGATCATTCTTACATGATCACAACTACAGATTCAGTCCATTTAGGTACATACAAAATTACACATTAAACGGTGTTTTCAATAATAATAATAATAACAAATTGATTTTTTAAAGCAGAGCACGTAGCTTGCCGCCTTAGTTTTTTAGTGAGAGAAACTTCAACTTCTCTCTAAACTTTTATTCTCCTTCGTTCATGGAGGAGGGGTGGTTTTAGGTCATTTTTGACCTAGAATCACCCATCTACATTCTTTTCCTCTTTTCTTTCAATCTAAATAAGTGGTTTTCACATCCATCAAGTTTTTCCTTTTGTGTTTTTTGTGATTTCGTCGTCTAAGTGCGGCGTTGTGTTGTTCGTCGTCTTGTTGCGGTGTTTGTTTAGTTCCTATTGAAAGATCTACATCAGTCAATTACAAATTCAACCAATGATTTGGATGTCAACATTGCAGATCCGGAAGCATGGGTATTTTGGTGACTTTGGTTTTATCATATTATTTGTGAATTTTTTTTTTCTGACCCTATTGCCAAAAAAAATTTCAAGTCTGACCCCCTTTGAAAAAAGAATTCCAAAATGACTCACTTTCATTTTTGGTTTTTTTTTTTTTGTCTTTTTCCCCATTTCC
>Ga0228710_1001742_pt1 | contig 33294 bp, 15 predicted proteins | sample MedpolnodulmetaG_FD_177995 | JGI IMG/M metagenome (GOLD analysis project Ga0228710, IMG submission 177995) | Root nodule microbial communities from Medicago polymorpha collected in Santa Monica, California, United States - pink nodules | ecosystem: Host-associated > Plants > Roots > Nodule... | reverse complement strand
AAAGTTTATTTAGTGTTTTTTTTTACTTTTTAGTTTGTTGAGGCTTAAAATCATCTCATGCATTTTTATTTCTTTATTTTTTTTATTTAGCATATTTATTTATTTCATGCATTTTATTTAGCATATTTATTTATTTCATGCATTTGTCATTTTTTTATTATTGCTTTGTCATTTTATTTATTTATGCTTTAGAATGTATTTTAGGGACAAATGTAAATATAAATGAGAATATTGTATGCATATTTATTTATTCCGTTTTTATGCTTTAGAATATATTTTAGGGACAAATGTAAATATAAATTAGAATCTTGCATTGCATGCATATTTATTTATTTCGCTTTATGTTAAAACAAAAATCGAAAAAAATTCAAGGAAAAGGGGACTTTCATTTTGGATCCAACGTCCTTATGAAATCACTCACGCTTTATTTTATTCCATCACACTATTTTTTTTTAGACTTTACTTAGAAAAACATGAAACCACAAAAAACATTCAAATATTCAAAAAACCTCACAAAAAAATATCTTTTTTATTAACAAACTTTGAATTTCAAATCAAATGTTTCCTCATCTTTTTTAAATCAAATTTCAATCAATTTTAATCATATTTAGACTTTATTTCCTTAAACTTAAAATCAATCAATCAAACTTTATTTTTGTGCCACTTTGGCTTTTCATTTTTAAAATCATTTTCAAACTTTAAAATCAATCAAACAAATCACTCGGCTTTTTACCCCAAACAACGTGATTTCGGTCTCGCTCGGGTACGTAGACAAAATACTTTGTCTTTCCAAATCAACAAAATACAAAAACATTTACTTTCTTTCTTCACTTACATTAATATTTTCACAAGCAGGTAACATTTAATTTTTGCACAGAAATAAATAAAAGCAAGAGGTTCCTATAGAGTACTATTGACGTTTAAGGTGTTAATTCATTCCTTTTGCATAACCAACCCCTGAACCTTTAATTTCTTACATTAGGGTTTATTCGAATTTTCCCCCTTTTTTCTTGAAAATAATAAAAGCTCAGTGGTGAGTCTTAACATTGCGAGTCAACACTAACGAATAGCTTGATATCTGAAAATCACCGCGACACTCAACAAAGGGAAACATTTTTTATACGAGTCAAGACCTTCTCTATTTATGTTCTTCTCCATTTCTTTCATTTGGAGAGATAAAGAAACATAAAATTTTAAAAAAAGTAAAAAATATTTAACGATGGTGGGAATCAATTAATGGTAAGATCCACATCCTAATTTTTGTGTGTATCTCTCTCTAAATAACATCTTCCATTTATTGTCATTTTACTCTTATATTGCTACTGCTGCTTCATCTTATATTGCGAAACCCAATGTCCAATTTAATGGGTCTCCTGTTGCAACCACTTCAAATCCTTCAAAGGAATGCTTAGACCATAGACTTTAGAACTTATACAATAAATTTTTAATTTGGAACAGAAAACAAATAGATGGTTTGTGTCTATCCTAGTTTTGTTCTGTTTTTAGCTAATGCCGAAGAACATATCTTTTAAATTTTCTTTCTTTTTTGGATATTCCCTCAATCTCATGATAACTGGGTAATTTGCGAAAAAAAATGTTTCAAAATAACTGAGTCATTTCACTTTTTAATACAATATTAATTATTTTTTTCCTTTTATAACTCTAATTAATATTACTTTCATACTCGTAATTCAATATATTCCAATTTGCATTTATGATAGTGGAGAATGCATCAATACTTAACAAGAACACTTAAAACCATTTTTTTTCTCCATATGTGAAATGAGCAAATGACTCATAATCTAGGACGGAGGAAGTATCATTCTTTATGTGTCCATTTTGTTATTAATTTTTTTTTTCAAATACTTATTTGGATATGCTTCTTTTTGGATTGAATTTGAAAAGACGGATTTTCAAACAAAGATTTGATGAAGTGGTTGTGTTAGGAGTCCCACATCGAGTAGATCAAAGTGTTTGATGTGGTACTTAAGCCATGAGGTTCTCTCACCTATTAGACTAGTCTTTTGGGTTGACCTCTCCTCATAGACTTAAGTCCTGACAATTGTTGCTTTCATTGAGTGTTGGACCACGGAAAGGGCTACATATAAACTGGATTAAGGTGTTCCATCAAATATTGATAGGTGAGTGAAGCCGCCAACAAAGAAAAGGCGGGTCAGTGCCGATAGAGTGAAAGCCGCCGTGGACGTCGGCTCTTAAAGGGCGTGACTATGCTAGGAATCCCACATCGAGTAGATCAAAGTGTTTGATGTGATACTTAAACTATAAGGTTCTCCCACCTGTTGCACTAGTCTTTTAGGTTGGGCTCTGCTCATGAACTTAAGTCCTAACAGGATGGTAGCATCAGAAAATAAAGTAGTAGTGGCAAAGAAACATGTAGTTGTAGTTGCTGAGCTCAAACTTGGAGCAAAAGTGGATGAAACATTTGAAGGTTAAGGACGGATGCATTACAATAGATGAAAATAGAGGCTGATTCGTACTCATCTTTCTCAATTATAAGCAGATTTTAATTTTTAAACTTATTTAATTAATGATGTATGTGATCTATATTAAATAAACTTAAAAAATTAAAATTTATTTATAATTGACAACAGAGAGAATATTCAATAATCCAATAATAAAAATAAACCACCTCTACATCCGCCTTTTCCTTCGTACGAAGATTCTGCGATTGAGGCTTTTGATTATTCAAATCAATAAATTATGTGTTTGCTGCAGTCTTCCGCCACCTCCTTGGGTTGTCTTCATCTTATGGTCTCGATACAGATGATATAATGATTCACTCACTGACACGGATATGGCCGGAACCATTATTGGGTTGGTGCATTAATGACCACATGATCAACTTGTTTCAAAAACCACCGTATTGTATCTCCATTTTTGCGTCAGTGCATTAACAACCACATGCTCAACTTGTTTCAAAAACCATTTTCGGGTAGGGGTGAAACTTTATTAGCGGTTAAAATTTATATTATATTTGTTATATGTTAATGTCATTTAAAAAGATATAGTCTATGACAATATGAAAGTGCAAAATATTTATATTTATAATTTTAATCAAAACTAAACTTTTTTACAAATTATTATTGTTAATTTATACAAATTATTGCAATAAAAAGAACTTATAAACGAATACGGAGTGTCTGTCTTAACGCCGATTCATAATAACAAACATTATTCATAATTCACACTCTTCCTACCTATATATATGTGACATTCCACAAAATAAAGGTTCATCTAATTCTTTACATTCCCTTAAAGAAAATCTAATTAAATACATCCATCACACAATGGAATTGGGAGATGTTCACGAATTTTTTGCAGGAAAGACCATTTTGGTTACTGGTGTAACGGGATTCCTAGGAAAAGGTATATGTTGTATATTGCATCATTTAAATTTAAGAAGGTGAAGAATGAAGATACTAAATTTAATTATGTTGTATACTTTTTTCTTTTAAACATTTTTTAAAATTTTTATATCAGGCATACCTCAACGTAATAAATATTTTTATGCATTCTTTTTTCTAGACAAACCTCAACGTAATAAATGTTTATGTGCCTTCTTTTTTCTAATGCATGCAGTTTTTGTGGAGAAGATATTAAGGGTTCAACCAGACATAAAAAAGTTATATCTTCTTATTAGATCACTAAATACTTGTTTAGCTACACAACGCTTGCATGTTGAGGTACGACATTCTAATAGTTACTTAATAATACTTTTTGAGGCAATAGTTGTTTAATATTTAATCATAATTATTTGATTCATACTTTTTTTAAGTAAAAAGTGGAGAAATTAAAGATTCTCCACCAGTGGCCAGAGGAGAAAAAAAATTTCAGATGTGCCATCAGAAAAAATTATATATTTTTTAGTTTCTTAACTTGTGGCCTAAGGGCACAAGATAACATAAACTATTTCTTATATCTAAAGTAATTTTTTTGGACACTTATATCTAAAGTAATTATTCATTTTAGTAGAACTATATCTATTATACATACAGGTCTTTAGGAAGGAATTGTTCAAGGTGCAAAGAGCTGAAAAGGGTGCAGATTTTGACTCTTTTATATCCGAGAAAGTGGTTGCTGTTGTCGGTGATGTATCTCTTGAAATGTTGGGAGTAAAAGATGTAAAAAGGAGTGAGGAGATGTTGAAAGAGATTGATATAATAGTTCATTCTGCTGCCACAACCAAGCTTGATGATAGGTAATCACGTTGTCTCTAATCTTTCATGTATAATTAAACTATCTATTTCTCTTTTACCCTTGCATTAATTTAATATTTCTAGGCAATTTCTCACATTAAAAGTAGATGAGGAAATAATTTGGGAGAAACAATGAAAGAAAAAGTTATTGAATATAATTAACACGAGAATTTTGAGATTAAGTTTAATGAATTTTGTGAAAACTTCGAAAATATTTGGAAAAAAGGGTAAATTAGATTACCGTGGATGACACTAGAAACAAAATTCGAACACCTATCATCTGCTATTCACACCAAACCTCTCCACACAAAACCATCATCCCAAAAGCCATAACAAGATCACATCACCTTCCCATCACCACAACAATCCAATTAAACACCCGAGGAAATGACTTATTCCAACATTTATTCAAATTCCACCACCAATTAACATTGGTCTGTCTCAGAAGATAACAAAACAAGCCAAAAAAAACTTGAGTCAAGAAATTGACTCTCGATCTCAAATAAAAAACGATCGGCTGATCAGACTTAAAACAATTTCGACTAGACATGAGTCGAGAAGACACCTCTAATCACTAAGGCACCCATAAACTCCCAGACCACCGAGAAGAAACCTTAACCAGCCTAAAAAACATAAATCAAGACACTAACTTCCAATCTCGAAGAAAAACCATTGGCTCACCAAATTTCAGAAAACCATTCCCTAATAGAGTCAATAGGTGGAACATTAGTGCAAACGACACAACTCAAAAACAACCAAAATCGAACTTCCCAAATCAAGCCACAAACCAACATGAAAAATACCTAAAAAACTGGCACGGGTAAGCAACGACAAAGATGGGCTCAAATATGAGGTCTCCATAATTAGACCGTGGAAAAAGAAAAAGAAATCCTTAAAAAAATCAAAATGATCACCCACAAACTCTTCATCATCAACACCACAACCAAAACATCACCGAAATCAATTTGATAACAAAAATAAAGCGAGACTATTGTAAAATATAGCCGACGTCCAACAAAATAATACCACCACCAATAGACGTATGATTTTACCTCCCTCTCATCAACACCATAACACCCCATTAACCCTCAATATGGAAAAATAGCACCAGCAAAACCAAACTAAAGCACTACTATCATTTGAAACAAGCAACTAACCATAACAACATCCATGCAATGGAATTCCAGACTATACATAAACCACCCATCTGCATGTACCGCTGCTTCCAAAAGAACAACAATAACACAACAACACACCAAACCTCCTATGAGTTAGAAAATAGAAAATTAATGGTAACAATTATCCAAATTCTAGAAGGGACATGTCTCCTAAGAAAGGGAGGAAGACTAAAACTTTTGTTTATTACTTTTGCTTGACTATTCATTCATACATTACAATCTTAATATAACACCCCAATAAGTAACTACCTTCCTATAACTACTAATAGCTTCATAAAACTACTACTAATAACTACTTATATGTATATAATTAATACTATAATATAATATTTACATAATAATAACATATATACATAATTAATAATTTATATTACATATAAATCCATATTTAATATTCTATCTTATACACGTATCATTACTCCATTTGTCCAAGAATAATAATTCAACGATGAATTTAGTATACATAACTGAAGGATTCCTTAATGTTTGTGTACAAGCCAACAAAATTATATATCCCATTTAAGCTTATAAACCCATTTCTAAGATCTCATTTCTCTTCGTTAGACTCGACCTTCACACAAACCATTTTAAATTGTTATGCTATTGATGCCTCTCCGAAATTAATGCCACTAAGACCTCCTGAATCTAGGCTGTCAGACATCTCTTCATCACTGACTTGCTAATTGGAGTTTCAACTCTATTAGTATTGCTACATGAATCACCGCCTTCCAACACCTCCTATTGAAAATAATTAAAAAACTACATCAAGGTGCTGATAAAAAATTTACACTTATGATTAAATAAAGGTTAGAATTGGTAAGTGTCATCACCACCCAATGGAGTCTGATCATTGATGTACTCAATAGCATGTACTTCAATGCTGGCCTAGTCATCAAATGTAACATCCTTGCATTAAGACACTGATTTGTAGCATAAATACGGATAAAATACTCTTTTATAAATGAATATAGCTCAGTAACCTTAATTTTATATTTGTCTTTAAATTATTTAATGACTAGAGCTTCATCTGTAGCCCTCTTGATAAAGCGTGTTACCAAAAATCCAAATTTGACATCATATTTGGTTAAGTCGTTCTTATAATTAAGTTGGAAATTCATCTCGTCATGACGAAATGTAAGAATTTCAGTTGTGATTGGGACTCCATCATAGACAAACGGTGGAATAATTGATCTCTCAATTTCAAACTTGATAGGAGGAAGAAAAGAAGGAGGATCTACAACACAACCCAACCTATTAACAACATCAATCCCAAACTAACCCAATCCTGTAAAAACCATCATCACCTATCCACCCAAACGAACATTGTTGAAATCACGAATCGTATTAAAGCTTGTTGTTAAGTATACATTCCCGTTAATATTTTCCACTAACACCTCAAACTGGTTATTGTTCAGATCTACCTAAGTATCCAAAATCAGTGACAAACATTTTGGGTAACATGATAGCACCCTGCATGATAAAATAATTACAAACAGTTAAAAATTGGAGTATTTTCGGTGAGAAAATCGTAACAATTTTGGTGAGCAGAATGGTACTGAAGCATACCTTACATCCCTAACATGAAACTCAATCCAAATCGTTATGTATTGAAGTCGTAATTTATTCACAATTTTGTCCAACTCAGTGACTGGATTTGGATCCAACTGAGTTGCTTATAAACACACCAAGCAACTGGTTAGAACAAACTATTATAAATAAAATTAGATTAATTAGAACAGAAACTGTATGCAACTCTATTAAGATTAGTTATACTTCTCAAGCAATGCAATGCCAATAAGCTTTCAACATCAAGTCCCTCCATCAATACAAAGTTTGAAATGTCTGGATGATCGATGAAGGAGTTTAGGTAGGTGCACACCACTATTTATACAGGGCTTATGGACAAAAATGAATTTGCACAGACGGTGACATGTGTACACAATGAGATTGGGGAGTTGTAGAGACTTCTTGGGAAATACAAAAGCACTTGTTGTATGGGAAGGTCATATTAAATACACGTGTTTAAATTGCTTAATGGATTAGTGGGTAGTTGGAAGCTAATGTCGAATTAATTGCAAGCTTGGGAGAGAAAAATTAAGTAATTAGGGTTTAAGGAAAGTCTGACAAGTCTTGTGTTAATAAGGGATAACTTCATAAACTAACTACTAATAACTACTTATATGTATATAATTAATATTATTTTTGTTGCATATATAATTAATACTATAATATAATATTGACATAATACTAATATATATACATAATTAATAATTATATTACACACAAATACAAATTTAATATTCTATCTTATACATGTATCACTATGCCAACTAGAAACATAGTTGTTTTAGATAACACACACGACACAACCGTAGATTTTTTCGAACCACTATTAAACATGAACCATATATATCCAATGACAGTAACCATCATTGATTAGAACACCCATAAAATAGGTCATCAGAGAGAACCAAACCAATGCATATAACATTAAAGGACTAATTCACTAATATTTTTATTTTTTTGGTGTAAGAGAGGGCCAAAGGCCCAACTAAGTCATTGATTTTACCATTATTGGAAAATAAACTAATAATCTATGTGCCAATATAAAAGAACAAAAAATCAGTGACAAAGAGAGTGAGTTACTCTCTCTATAGCTAACAATAAGACCCAATTTTTTTATTTCTTTGTCCTTTTATATAAGAAAATTTTTAAACTTTAAACATGTATTATAAATTTCTGTACACAAATATATGTGTTTAATTTACAAAAGGAAGGAGTAAATATGTTATCTCTTTTATGATATCAATAATTTATTTTTTTTCGAAAAAATATGTGTTTAATTTACATGTTGAAGGAGTAAATCGGTTATCTCTTTTATTACAAGAAGAAATATGAAGAAGAAAAAAACATTTATCTTTTTAACCAGACTATTTTTTTTAAAGATTAATTTTATCCAATCTATAGTTGCAATTAGTTTTCTTAATATTTGTGCATTTTGTATGCGGGTCATACAAAATTATACACAATGTTTATTTATCAAGCTATACAATTATTTATTGTAAAATAAAGAGCTATAAAATTATTTGGTAATTATTTAAGGGTTTTTTTTTTCTTTTTCAGATTCGATACTGCAATGGCTACGAATACAATGGGAGCTCTTAATGTATTGAACTATGCAAAAAATTGTCGTAAGCTAAAGATTCTTCTTTATGTATCAACCGGTAAGATTCTTCTAATTTTTTTTTTAGAGTTATGCTAACAAGTGCTCTAAAAAAACCAAAAGTAGTATGTTTATATTAGATTCAACAATGTTTTGACTTTTAATAAGTTAAATTCATCACTTTTCACCATTTTCCAATACAATATTTTTATTTTTATGAGTTAACCAATATCAACGCTGTTCTTCCCAAGTAAGAGAAGAAACCCAAAAGACCAACTCCTCCAAGCAAGTAATGAGGCCAATTTCCTCTCAACTTCAAACATAAGCACGAACACTCGACAAAGATCCCAACACTAACTCCCAAAAATCGGAGACGAACACCAGGACATTAAGGTTGAGTTCTTGATTATCCTTTAGAATAGAAACTCACAAAAACTCCTAGAGACAAGGTTAAGTTCAAAAACTTTCCAAATTTGTAGCTCCAAAAAGAAAAAACAACCTTTTAATTTCCTTTAAATACATTGTATACATCACCTTGTAAATATGAATAAATAAATTATTGTTTCATAGTTTTTGCTTAAAATGTCTCTAATTCCCAGAATATCAAAGGGGTCCATGAGACTGCCCTTCAAAATACAAAGGGGTCTGGTAGAAAAAGAGGAGGAGAAAAGACCCCTCACAATAACATCACTATTCGATGAACGAATTGGACGGTAGGAAGGGGAATAAAAAACCTTGCTCCATAATATCCCTCTCTGATAGACGAATAGGCTGGTAGGACGAGGAGTAAAGGAATCTTAGTCCACAACACCGCTCTTCGATAAATTATGTGGTTGGTGAGCCTGGAATAAAAGATCCTTACTCCATGACACCTCCCTTCGCAAAATGAGGGGGCCTAGTAGGACGGGATACAACCAAAGGATACAACCCTGGCTCCTACATCCGAGATAATTCCCTGGCATCCTAGATTGCTTCTAGATGGGATCTGGTTGTGAAGTAATTTTCAAGATAATACTTTTACCTTTTATGGTGTCGAAATTTTCAAAAAATTATGTGAAAATGAAAGCATTTGATGTGGCAAAATTTAATTCCAAGCATCGAATATGTTGACTTTACAATGAAAGTCCCCCAATATTTGCGACCTATCCTCGGTTTTAGGTTAAACGATGCCAAAGTGACTCTTCCTCCAAGAATAAAAAGGTATTCCGCCATGAGATGGCCCACCGCCACCCATTCTCATCCCAAATTCATTATCCCTCATCTTGAATGCCTTATGTTGATATATAGTACAAACAAGAAAGTCTCTCACAAAACATAATATTATCACCCAACCTGAAAAAATTTAAAACCCCCATTACCAATCTTTCTTGAAATAACCTATGATAACCAGTCCTCTATAACCAAAAAAAATCAACAAACTAATAGCTCTATACCAATTGGATGAGAGTCGTGGAAAACATGTTCAACCCAACAAAACAGTCTTCACCACCCTTGTATCATACTTATTATCAATGAAAACCTTATACTAGGTCATAGATCGCAAAAGTCATAGATTAACCTCCCTCACATCTTTCACTCTCAGACCTTCAAACATTTTGGCTTTACATGCCAAGTTCTATTTGACCCAACTAATCTTTTTTCCCCAACCTCACCTCTCCCAACAACTCTCTTTAAATTCGCATCAACTTTTTCCAAACTTGTACTGGTATCTTCATAAAAGAATTAAATAAAACAGGGATGAAATTTTATACCAATAGTACATCAACCATTTTCATAAACAAACGAAAGGACCTAAAATGTTTAACAGATATACAATTAAGGGACTCAGACGGAACGAAAATTAATTATGGGACCAAAGTGATACCTCAAAAATAGTTAAAGGACCAAAAGACCAATTAAATCTTATTTGTATCTTACTAAACACGTCAAATTTATGTTGGGGTCTAATATGGATCTGGAGTAAAGGTGTACTTATTATTATTAAATTTGTTCATTATTAAAAATGAAAATGGTCCACCTTTAATCACACCTCAATCTTAGGATTCATATAATATTAACCTCTAAAAAATGATTATAATGTAATTTTCGGCCAATACTTAGCAAAAAATAAATTTTATATTAAGACACACCTTTAGATCGAATACATATCAATCACCTGAATTTTATACATATTCTTTTATTGTTTGTGGTACCTACTATTTGATTATTTAGAATATGCAGAGAAGAATTTATTTTTTTATTGATATAATTATTTGCGATTCTTAATTAAATTGCTAAAATGGAGTCTTATGTGAATATTTCCTTCTTTTAATAATACTCTTTTGTTATATCCAATAATGTTTTGTATTCCCTATATTAGCTTATGTATGTGGGGAGCCTAAAGGACTCGTAATAGAGAAACCCTTCTTTATGGGTCAGACACTAAAAGGAGGGTCTTTAAAGTTGGACATCAAACTAGAAAAGAAGTTAATAGAGGAAAAATTAACTGAACTCAAAGCAGAAAACGCTAATGAAGAGACTATCAAGTCGGTAATGAAAAAGTTTGGAATGATAAGGTGATTTTCGTGTGCCTGTCTCTGTAAATATGTAATGTTACATCATACTACACTGTTCAATATTATTTTACTCAACATATATTCCCACTTCTCATTATCAGATTGTAAGTTTATATCATATAGACCATCTGTTAAATTTTTAGGTAAATCAAAATTCATTTGATATGTTTTTTAGTACCTCCAAGTTTAAGGGTTTAACTGTTTTTACTAACATTGTTAATTTTGGTTGGTGCCAGTAATATATTCAATGATTGTATATTTTTGTAAAAGTATTACATAGATGGTCTATGTGATATAAACTTACTATCTAACGATCAATGTGGAAAAATATGTATAAATTAAAATGATATTATTGACACCATAATGTCAAACTTAATATATGACAAATCCGATAATATAATATAGACCATATCTACAAAATTTGACATTAATTAGAAATCTTTTGATATGTCAATGAAAAACATTAAAATTAACATTTTATAAACTTTAAAAAACGAGGCATTTTGACGTATCTTATTGAGATACCAAAAAAAATACAATTAACATAAATTTTTATATACATGATTAATGTTATAATATCTTTCATTCCAACGATCAATTTTTAATAGGGTTATGTAGTAAAGAATTATTAGAGTGTCATATTATAAATTTTGACAGCATGGTATCAACTGATGAGTTGATCCGTCCTTATATAGAGGAGGGATCAAATTATATCAATGTAATGTTACATCAATATTCAACCGCTCAATAACGTTTTACTCGATTTATATTTTTTAAAGTTGATCGTTAGATGAAAAGTTTATATTATGTAGATCTACCATGTAAATTTTTACATAAATATAAAATCATTTGATATGTTATTGAAACACATCAAGATTAACGATTATTCGTTTTTATAAAACACTGTTAATCTTGGTAATTATAAAAAACATATGAAATTATCTTAGATTATATATATATTTTGAGTAAATATATATACCTATTCTTTTATTAATTATAATAACAAGATTTCCTATGTTTTATAAAAAGTGAATACTTAGTATCCTAGAGTTATGTTGAATAGTAATTAATGTCATTTTCTTCATTATGTTTTTATAAATCAATAGAATACAAAAGCATCAAGTGAATGTTATTCCCCTGGTCTATTCCCCTGGTCACACACCACAGGCAACATCTTCCCGAGGAAACTGAGAATCTTAAAACATTCATCTTCTTCCTCGCAAAAATTCCATTTTCCTACTTTCTATTTGTCGTTTTCCCATAACAAACGAGGAAAATGACAATAAGAGAATATCAACTACTGAGCTAACTTAACAGATTTAACGCTTGGTGGACTTTGGATTCATATAGGTTAAACCTATGAAAAAAAAAAGGTTTGCCTTTTAATAAACTTGACGTTTGGTAGATTATGGACTCATTTGGAGGACGATACCACATTTTCCCTGAATTTTATTCTCTCGTTTTTCCAATAAAATTTTATTGTTAAAAGAAGAACAAAAAACATGTTCACACATGAATTTCTCAAATAAAAGGCTATATTTCGACTTATATTATGTCACTTTTTCTTTCTCTTTTTGGCCCCTTCCCTAACTTTTCTCCTATATTAGGGCAAATTTGCATGGATGGCCAAACACCTATGTATTTACAAAAGCAATGGGAGAGATGCTTGTAGCACATATGAAAGATAATCTACCGTTGATCATCATACGTCCTACTATAGTAATCAGTACTCACTCTGAACCCTTTCCAGGTTGGATTGAAGATGTGAGGTATTCAAAAACTCAATCTTAAGCATTATGTAGTGGACTTTTAACATTTGTGTGCACCCTTTGTTTAACATGTCGTGAATAATGAATAAATTGAACATACATATTTTTCTTAATGGATGTCTACTTTTTCATCATGTTGTTTATTTAAATATCTTTATTAATTTTTCTTCGAGCAGTCTAATAGTTGGGTTCACACATTTTTAACATGCGGAATTTAGCGTTGGAACCTCGATTCCTATTCTAAGTTGTATTTTTTCTTGAATATATAGAGTTGTACTTTTATGATATATATATATATATATATATATATATATATATATATATTGTTTCTAGAAATTCACCTTGAAGGCGAATAAGTGGAATATCATAAACTCGAAACCCAGTCCTGCATATATTATGCATTGTCTCTACCAATTAAGCTAAATTCGTAGGAACGTAACTTCATATATGTTATTAGTCGAGTAATAACAACAATAACTATTTGAATGTATTTGTTAACAACAAAAAGCGTATGGAATAATCAAGAGTATAATATTGAGAACTCTAACCTACATACAAATTAGACTTTATGACCGTCTAAACATACAAAGCTACACAAAGTTACTCCATGCTTTTCTTATATTAGAGTATCTTTATACTCTTTTCAATTTATATCATTAGTTTATCTTTAAGAAGAAAAAAAATCAGTTTTATCATTTTGTGACTACAGAACTATGGACTACGTGGTGGATAAGTATGGTAAGGGAATAATTAGGAGCTTTGTTGGTCTTCCAGAGACGGTAGTAGATGTGGTGAGCCCATCTTTTAAATTGCTCAATATTTTACATTTTTTAATTTATTTTCCATTAATTACGAATTTTTTAAAACTGAAAATGTTGCTTGCAGATTCCTGCGGACATGGTGGTAAATTCAATGATAATAGCATCCGTGGCTCATAGTAAGAATCTTTGCAGGAGTTTGATCTACCATATTGGCTCTTCGTCGAGAAATCCATTCAAAATTTCTGATTTAGTAGATGGAATGCATTGTTATTTTACAAAAAATCCATGGATAAATAAAATTGACACACCAGTACATGTTGAAAATAAATTAACGTTGTTCTCTACAAGTATGGATGAGTTTGACAAAAACAAGGTATTTATTAGGAAGAGGAATGGTAGCAACTTTCTTTTTTCAACTGATTACACTTTTTGGTCATTATTATAAACAAAAATCTACATTTTATATTCATTCAATTAATGATATATATAAGTTTTATTATACGCTACATACATCATTTAATAAATAAATATAAAATGTTAATTTTTGTTTATGATAGTGACCAGAGCATTTATAATTGAACCTCTTACTTTGGTATAAATATTTAGCTAATGATTTACTCTTATTTGATTGCACTACTTTTGTAGGGAACAAAGATGGAGACCGCGATAGAGCTTTACAGACCTTATGGTATCTTTGATGGCATGTACGTACACCATATACTATACAAAAAGTTAGCATTAGTATACAATATATTTTTTGTTTTTTTTATTAATTTATTCCATTTCTTTTAACAAGACCGTATATCAACTTTTTATATCAAAATATCATGACTAGTAATATTAAAGGGTTAATAGTGCTTTAGTCCCCCTGTAATATAGGTTATTTTTGGATTTACTCTTTTTAAAATTTTTGTTTTGGTTTTCGTCTTTGTAATTTTTTTTCCAACATACCCCCCTTATAGGCCATTTTCAGAATTTTGTTTTTCCATGATTTTTGGTTTTTGAATAACCTATTAGGGGGTATTCTGGAAAAAAAAAAATTTTACAAGGACGAAAACTAAAACAAATTTTTTACAGGGGATAAACTTGGAAATGACCTATATTACAAGGGTGTAAAGCACTATTAACCCAATATTATATGCTGGGAACTTGAGAAGTTCTATGTCACGGGAGCAACAATAGGAAATGCTACATCTCTATTCAAAACCATAAGATTAATAAGTTATAATTTTTTATAAATCCAGCATTGTACTTATTCATATGTGATGTGAGACTTGTTCCAACCTCCTATAACATGAACCAACATTGGATCTAGCTCCTGCTCTCCCACCAAGCCGAACTAAGGGCTCTTATACCATTTGTTGGAGAGTTTTACCAAATGATTAAATAATACTAAATTTAATAAGAACTTAAAATAAATAAAAAATACATCTTGATTCAATTTCAATTTCAAACAATATAAAATCAATTTCAGTAACCAAACCCTAAAAGTTAAAATCAATTCAATTTCAGTACTGCACTGCTATCACTACTACTTTCACTATCTTAACTCAATTTCAATTTCAATTTCAATTTCAATATCCTGATTCAATTACTCTCACTACTACTATCAATTTTAGTATAGTAATTTCAAAATTGATCTGAAAGAGGAGAGAAGAGGAGAGGAGAGGAGAGGGACGGTAGATGGGCAGAGAGCGGAGAGGAGAGCGATGGTAGACAGGCAGAGAGAGGAGAGGAGAGCGACGGTTGACTACTGGGTGGCGGACGTGGTGGTGGATTGGTGGTGTTGTTGGGTTTGTGTGTTCAGAAGGAAAATGTGTGCATGAGGTTAGGAAAGAAGAAGGAAAGGAAACGCGTGTTGTTGATACTAGAAAACAAAAAAGAGAATGTGATGGGTTGGGCTTGGTCGTTGGTAAGTGTGCACTGATATAAAAAAAAGGCCTAAGCTGGTATGGTTATTGCCACTCCTGCCGTGCTCAGGTCCGCCCCTGTGCAAGAGCAGCAACTGGCTGATGCTCCATGATCACAAGAGAAAGACACCACATCTTCATCCAAAACCTTAAAGTCATAAGTTAATATACCACTTCTCCTATAAATCAAATATTTTACTCATATAGGCAATGTGGGACGTAACCATTATATTACTAAAACATAAGTTAGAATTAGCAATAAAAACATATACATGAAAAAAATAATTGTCTTCAACTTCTTTTGCAAGTATTCAAGTGTGAAAAATGAAGATCGTACAGCATTTTCAATTCTATTTCTAATTTAACCTTTTGTAATGGTATATATAACCTTCTATCTGTTGTTATAGGTGAAATTCTATGAATTATTTATGACATTGAAATATATATAATTTTGTGACCACAGCTTTGACGACCAGAACGTAGAAAAGTTACGAATGGTAGTAAAGAGATTTGTAGACAAGGGATTTAACTTTGATCCCAAAAATATTGATTGGAAGGCTTACATGATGAATGTTCATTTTCCGGGTCTTGTGAAGCACTCTATGCAAAGTAAGATGTAATATGGGTCAAGAGCATACAATTACAAACATCTATTGTCTTATTATAATAAATAGCAGTGCTATATATCATATCTTATTTACCAGCGAAAACTAAAGACATAAAAATCAACAATGATAAAAAAAAAATGTATGGAAGAGAAAATAAAAATGATGCCATGTTTCTTTTATGGAAAATTATTATCAATTTGTTTACATTTGTGTTGTTGGTAATTCTATTGTATTTTTTTTTACTACAGTCCACTAATTATTTTCTCGTGTCATTTCAAGACTAATATTCATTATTCACAACTTAATCAAACTCTACTAGACACTACTGGAAATTCTCGCTTTACATGTGGAATTTGCTATGGAGAACAATCCGTAGGAATTCGTAAGGATTTTGCAGCACTCCTCCTTGATCGGGACAAGTTTCCTGCGGTTACTATCCTTACATGAAAATCCGTAGGTAACGAATACATTTGCTGGGGTTTTTTCGTGCGGAACTGTTTTTCTTTTCCTTTATCAATAATAAAAAAATTATTCTTTTTGACAATAAAAAAAAAAAAACATATTTTGACCATCCAAAATCAACACAAATCCCAAATTCTCAATTTTGTCTTCTTCATTCATCATATGCAGTTGAGGAACACGCAAAATCAACACAAATCCCTAACTCTCTAAATCGCAACCAAATCACCAATCGTAATTCAGTTTCTCTCCCAAATGCTCACTCAGTTCCCAAATCGCATGAACCCCAACCGCCCGATAAACTGCTAATTATGATTACTCGTTAATTTTCCCTTTGCAAATCTGATGCTTGTGATTTTGTTATCACAATCTCATAAACTCTAACGATTTTATGTTTTCATCCACAATCTGCAATTCGTTCATTCTTCGACGATTTCAAAAATCGTGATTCTTTCTTCGTTTTTCGGCAAGCTTTATGGTACTCACTCTCGTCATTGTAGAATAACTTTGCATTTTTTCATATATTAAATCTTAGATATTATCCTTGATTCTGTTGTTGCTTGTAAATTGAAATATGAAAATTTGAATTCTAATATTTTGTTAATGTTGATTCTATATGATTATGATTCCTTCTCATTAGAAGTTTTCATTCATGAATTTTTGTTCTTGTACTTTTTTTATTCTAAATATTAGGAAGATCACTGATTTTGGATCTGGTTTGAGTTTGGCTAGATTTTTCAAGTTGATATGTGTTCATTTCCAATTCTCATCGCCGAGCTAATTCATTCGTTTTAATTTTGTAATTCTTTCAGCTATCCGAACTCCCTCTACAAGAAAAGTTCCACGTACCCTTCCTCTACCGCCAGTAATAAGCATAGTAATATTCCTAAATTGTCATCTAAATGATCACTTTTATCTATGAATCTTAGAATTTCATCACATACCATTGCTTGTCCCAAATATATTAAATAGATAGACCTAACCCTATCTTACTAGGATAAGAGGATAAAGCTCGTATGCAACAAAAGCATTAATGTTGTATTTTGAATTTTTCATCATTTGTGTTCTCCTTACGATAGATAGGAACCATGATGTTTGGCAAAGACGTTCTTGTTCTAACCCAGGCTGCTAATTCTAGATCTATAGCTTTTCTTTCACAATCGTTAAATGTAGACAAGAATGTGTGTTGCATAGCTTGTATTTTATTTTAACTATACTGAAGACATAAGTGGTGACACTTTGTATTTATACTATAGTTTTAATTTTCAATATATCTTTATTTTAAAATATTTTAGTGTAGAATATAGAGATTCCCATAGTTAGTTACTACAAGAAAGGATAACAAATGGAAGCTGACACAAAAAAACATATATTACCAAATTTCTTTAGAAAGATATTAAGGAGTCCTCACCATTTAATAAATATTTTATTGATGAAAAGGCAGTAAAATTTGGCGGTGGTATAAGAACACGTATATAAAATATAAAATTTAGATGAACGGAGTTCAGAGTGTTGCCTAGACATACAACTCTAGACAATAATCTAAACCCCTTCATCTAAGTTTCATATATGTATTTGGGTTCTCATACCACCACTGTACTTGACTAAATTTTCATCAATAAAATATTGATTAAACAATGAAAAATCCTTAATATCTTTCAATTTTTTTATAGAACTTTGAGATTGTGCTTTTGTGTAAGCTATCAATTGTTGTCCTTGCCAGCAGTAACTAACAATGGGTATCTCTATACTCTACAATAAAATATTTAAATAAAGATAGAGTAAAAATTAAAATAATAGCATCAACACAAAGTGTCCTCAAGTATGTCTCAAGTAAAATTAAAAGAAAATACAGGTTTTTTAACTTACATCATTGCCTACATTCAGCGATTGTGAAAGAAAATCTATAGATCTAGTCTAGAGGGTGAGTAACATAATGAACCATAATCTTAATTACCATGAATTATTATATAAATATATAAAAACATCAATTGAATTTTAATTTTAATTAACATGAACAAGAGCCATAACTTGCTTTATATCTTCAAATCCCGTTACAATATTTTATTTGCATACAATGATCAACTTTTCAACACTATCATGTTTCAAAACACAAAGCATATAATGATGTGGATTTCGTTTTTCACAAATATTGCACTAACAAAATATTGTCACCAAATGAATTATTAATTCTTTATCAGAACAACTAAGATTCTGAAGATAGAAAATATGATTTCAAAAGTTACAACCTAGATGCATAATTTAAATAAACAAGACCCTTAACTTTTATAAGTAAAAATGTTGTCTTTTAGGGAAAAAAATCATGTAGAACAAATACATAATTATGCTAATTTAAAAACCAGTAACAATAACTTGATAATTAGAATCAAAGCCCAAAATAACCATTTTAAAAAAGTAAAATATAGGTTTCACTATTGCCTTCTAATTTATTTAGTCTTATACTCCCACAAAATTACTCTCAATACAAACAAAATCAAAAACAATATATAGAACCTGAATATTGAAGGAGCAATCCTCATTTCTCCATATTCTTTAAATCGAGATAAATTCTATTAAACGAAATGAAAATCCATAAGATTGTAATCTTAAATAGGCGTATAATTATCTCCAAATAATAATCAATATATAATATAAGCATCAATTTATGTTCAGGAGAATAAACAAAAGAGACAGATCAAGTAAACTTATCGATTTTAAGATTGTTGTGGAATCTGGACACCAATATACAACTCTATCAGCTTCTTTGCACAACTCGGATTAAACACATTTTGAAAACGTACAAAATGAACAAAGCCTAGAGTAGTCCAAGATGCGTCGTCCTTAATGATTTTCCACCTAATATACATAAAATTTTCTTTTCTTGATGGAATCAAGGACGTAGAACTGAGAAATGAATTTGCAAGGAAGATGAAACCCATGATAACTGGAAGTAAGAGGAGAGGGCTTTTAATTTGTTTGTTGCATGTGTACTTAATAACAAAGTTATGATATTGGCAAGTGAAGGTGCATTGATATTTATACTCACAAATGAATGTTACGGTTGAGAAACTTAAGCCCTATATTCATGAACACGTGGTCAAAGCAATACAAAATTAGTTAGAAAAATATGAATATATAAACAGGTGTACAGAATGATTGTACCAAGTCAAGTGTTATTGTAAATAATAATATTAAAAATAATAGTATTAAGAGAAAATACTTTCCTCCTTGAAAAAAAAAATGCTTTTCCATATTTTTATATTTTGAAACTTTTGGAATATATATTTAAAATTTGCAACAGTAATCAAATTGTTTATGCGCAAGAGATACAATTTTCACAACCTAGTCATGGTTCAACCATTTACCATCAATTAGGTTCATCATGGGTATGTATACATCATTCCGATGTTTATAAATGAAATATGGTACATTGTAAAAATAAAAAAAAAACTTAGTTGGATGAAAATAAAATTGGTGAGTACACTTTTGTTTGCCTGCGATTTTGGCTAACGAAGGCTAGTTCTGATTATTACAAGCGAGATCAAACTAGAAATCTCAAGACCGTTGTGCAAAGATTTTTATCGGAAAAGAGTTTGAAAAAAGACCACGAAATGCACTCAGGTTGCTTAGAGAGCAAGACGAGTTTGATATAAAAAGGCACTATCTCTCGACAGATTTAAGAATGCGATTAAAAGCTTAAAATAAAAGCAAGATAAAACTAAGTTTACGCACGTAAACTCAAGGAAAAGGTAAAATGCAATGCATTAAAATAAAAGGGGTGGTCTACAAATAAGTTTACATACATTTTGTATACCTCGTTTCCCTAGACGTCGGTAGTTTGAGTGTTGTAGAATTCTGTATATGATTTGCAACCCACTTTCCGGCTTGGAAACTACTATTTATACTAAAAAACTAGATGGCGAACCACTAACTCCATGATCAACACTTCTTCCATCTTTGGCAACCACTTGTCCCACGTTTTCCACTAAAAGGAAACCGCTTCCTTGCTTGAAATCGTGCTTCTCGGCCTTATGGTTGACTTCGACGCGAAACTAACCTTTCAGCTTTGCTTCGTCGAGATCCAGGTTATGCGCCTTAGGCTTTAAGCTTCGTCGAGATTCTTCAATTAAAACAAAGAAGTTCTTTCGATTCCTGCAAAGTTAAAGGTCAAACAAATGTCGACCATATTAAATGAGCTTGTGAAATTCACGAGCTAATAAAAGCCCCCCTAAAATGCGATTTTTCGACAAAATTTATCAAAGGAGGAGGAAATTGGCATTTTTGAAAATACTTCACTTGTCCTGCTCGAGTTACTCCCTTCTTAATGGTTTACACCATTTTCTGAGGTTATCACTTTGGTAACCTCAGACCACCTGTCCGCCACTGATTAAATCCACAAAGTTATACACGTGGCAATCATCCGAACGATTTCGTAATTAATGACATATTTAGTCTTCATTTCACTCCTCTCTCTCTTACACTCATGACACTTTTTATTAAGGCTCCCATTTCTGAGACTTAAAAAAAAAAACCATTGTGTCTATCTTCACACCTTCCAAATAGCCCACTGAGATTATATCAACCAAAGGTCTGACAAACTTTGTTCATCAAACAACTTTCCTTTTCATCCTTGACCTTTGTATGAAGATTCATATGGACAATTTACCAGATCACATTCTGCTTCCTATTGCTGGTAAGGTCACTAAATCCGGTGTTAGAAACCTTTTTAGATTTAGGGCCATTTCTTCTTGCTATTTGAAGCTTCTCGATCATCCCGAGGTTCTTAGGGTTTTACCAAAGAGCTGTTTGTTTTACCTATTTGATCCCAAACCCTGCGCGGAGAAGATCGCTTTCATGCAGCGTCTTTCTGCTAGCGGGCACTCAACATTCTGTATTGCTTTGGCTTCTCAACTTTTTCAGAAACCATATCCTAATGTGGAGGAAGTCAGACGGGTTTTGTACGTAGAAGCCCGCCATGGATCTAATGGGGCCTAGTACTTTTCGTCGATAAACAACTGGCTCGTTGTAGAAGATCCCTTATGAATCTCAGAGTCCATCCTGACTCCGCTTTCCTCCCTCGTGGGTTAGTGTATCGACGCACCTGTGAATCTGGTGGAACTTGTGAACACAACAAAATAAGTCGAGGCTTGTTTGGCTGCTTCCTGGACCTGACGAGGAATACCGAATGCCTGATATCTATCTTTTTTGCCGCCTCGACCTTGAAATCACTTGGTTCCTTGTTCATTTTCGTTTCATGGAGAACTCAAGCTTCCATTAGGGATGCAGCGCTTTGTTTTGGTATGCTTCGGCATCTGCATCTTGGTCTGTAGGGTAACTGTAACACCCCGTTTTCCCCAACAATGTAAATAATACAAATAATCAGAGTATTCAACATAAAACGGAATGTCACACTTCTTTAAAACAGAAATAGAGTAAAATTACTATTTATTCAATCCAACCGTGTCAAAATTCGTTTAACATCGCAGCGGAAAATTATTTCAAAGTCAACAACTTGTTCAACAATCTTTGGCACTACGGCCTCAACATAACAACTTAAGGAAATTCTTAATCCAAAAGGTTCAACAACATAGTTCATAAAACAATACGTAACAATGGAAAGCAAAACAAGAATCCCTATCCCGTTACGTATCAGAGCGACCCTAAGACGACACACGAGAGAGTCAACTCACATCCGCAGCTAGTCCTGGTTATCTGCACGTTACCAACACAGGGGCAACATTCAAACAGAAGGGGTGAGATTTCACATTCAATAATAATAAGCATATAATTCATCAACGAAATTTAACAACTTAAACAACAATCATGGTTCATATATACTTATTATCAATAATAGTTCACATATGTTTCATTTATTTCTACTTAGCATTTAGAATCGACGACAACGACTCAACAACAACTTACAACATCAACTCAACAACAACTTACAACTTCAACTCAACAACAACTTGACTATGCAATATGCATGTGGTACCAATCAGGGCATCAAGCCCCCAACTTATAGAGCATAGGCTCTCAACGTGATATGAATGATCAAGCATCCAACAGGGCATCAAGCCCTCAACTTATATATATGAATGATTATACATTCAACAGGGAATCAAGCCCTCAACTTAATATGAATGATTTTACATTCAACAGGGCATCAAGCCCTCAACTTAATATGAATGATTTTACATTCAACAGGGCATCAAGCCCTCGACTTAATATGAGTATGCATGGACTCAACAACTTAATCAACAACAACGTACGACATCGACGACTTGACAACCTCAACATTACAATCTCATAAATACTCATCTTTTAATCGCAACATCATCAAAATCATCAAGATAATTGCAACATAGTCATGAATATAACAATTCATCAACACATATACATACCTTCATGTAATATTTCACCAACACGTTATTCATATAATGATCATCAACATACATACATATCAATTCCTAAGTCATGTTATTCTTGACAACAAACCATCTGGGTAACTGATAATATCACCTAAAGTTTTCAGGTATGCACTAAAGGCTAACTCAAAAACAGAAATGTATGAACACAACTCAAGAACATGAAAAGGTACAGCATTACCATGTTACTCGCCGTGGCGGGCGATCTTACTCGCCGTGGCAAGCAAACATTGCTCTCTGTCTCACACTTAATCGCCGTGGCGAGTGGATGGCGAGCAAACATTGCTCTCTGTCACGTATAGCTCGCCGTGGCGAGCAGCCTACTCGCCGTGGCGAACGTAACAGGTTCTCTGTCGGGAAGTGCGATTTTTAACCCCAAAAACCCAATTTTCATCAACCTTCATCCCAAAATTGATAGGAAACTCAACCTATGATCATTCTACAGTCTGAACATCAATTATCTATGAATTCTACGGACTTTCTACACTCTTAACATCCAATTCTACATGTTCTATCATCAAAATCCTATTCTTAACCCTAATTCTCAACTTCTCATGAACAACTACAAACCTACATGCCAAATTCAATTTCAGAATTACAATACTTAAGATTAGAGAATATTAGTCCCACCCTTACCTTAGATTGGTGATTGCAAGACTCTACAAGTTTCTCCCTTCTCTTGGTTCTCTTCTCCTCTTTCTCCCAAAGACTTCTATGCAAAACCTAATTTTGTCTATCTCTTGTTTTTCCTTATATACTTAGCAGATTTTCTACTTCACACCACTTATTCTTGATTATTTCTAAAACAGCCCCTCCAAATCTATTTGTTCTAACTTCCCACATATTCTTCTAAATAATAATATAAAGCCACTTAATAAAATATTAATGCACAACAACACGTCATAAATCAACATAAATCACATAAGTCATATAAAAGACTCTAAACTCAACAAAAAATAATTAGATAAATAAATAGGGCGTTACAGTAACACCTGAAACAAGAAAAACGGCTGCCCTCCGTTTTTATTTTGGCTTTGCTATGTGTTATGTCATGACATAACAGTGTCAAATTTTGTAATGCTTCGGCTAACTTTTGTATTACTCTGTCGATTTCGAAGCCAAATGTCTGTCTCTTTGTTTTGCACAACAGGCTTATACTTCTCAATATGTGCCTTTATTTCGACATGTTTATCAAAGAAACTGATTCCTTTGACGATTTATAAAAAAATGGTAAAGAACCTCAATTGTTTAAAGTAAGAAAAATTTGCAATCTGAGTAAACGCTTGCAAACAAACCAAAGTTGTAAGTAAAACCTCAATAAACATAATTGCTTGCCCTCAAACTTTGATATTGACAAATTTTCCACAAAGGTTTTAAACAAGAGTTACACCCATCTTGGTTTCACCCATTGCTTATGGTTTTTCTTACTGAAACTTTCGACTCTTTAAGGCAACTAATGCCAAATTTCACCATTTAATTTTCAACTAAGGAGTTACATCCATTCCTTAACAAAGATACAATCAAATTTATGGTCAATTAACCAAAGTTCTCGCAAGTCTAAACTTGAGTGTTTCGATAGTATCTTCATCAATGGTTTCTTGACCATCTTTTGATAAGTACTAACCATTAAGGCCTGTTTGATTTCATATTCTGGCTACACAACCATGATTTGATTCTAAGCATCTTGCTTAGATGTGGTGATCATCTTCACCATTCCCCAAGGTTAGAGAATTCATATCCTCCATATCAGATTATGTGTCGAACGTCTCCCTTTCCCACATAAAGCCATGAGCTGGATGGAGTTTCACAGAACTTGCATCTGCTTGATTAGCATCATCAATTTTTGCAGATGAACATGGAGCGATATTTGCTAAATTCTTGTCAAAAGTCTTCCTTTTGATTTGATTTATTTCAACAAGAAAATAGCTTCGGTCAGTCTCGATATTTTCGACTATACCTTCGTCTCTCCCGATCGAGATTCTTTGGTGCATGGATGAGGGAACAACACCTATTCCATGAATCCATTTTCTACCCAACAACAAGTTGAAATTAGCTTTCGATGGGACCACCATGAACAAGTGAGATCGAACTAGAAATCTCAAGACCGTTATGCAAAGGTTTTTATCGAAAAAGTGTTTGAAAAAACGCCACCAAATGCACTCAGGTTGCTTAGAGAGTAGGACAAGTTTGATATGAAAAGGCACGGTCTCTCGACAGGTTTGAGAATGCAATTAAAAGCTTAAAATAAAGCAAGATAAAAGTAAGTTTACGCACGTAAACTCAAGGAAAAGGTAAAATGCAATGCATTAAAATAAAAGGGTGGTCTACAAATCAGTTTACATACATTTTGTATAACTCGTTTCCTTAGTAGCCAGTGGTTCGAGTGGTGTAGAATTCTGTATATCATTTGCAACCCACTTTCCGGCTTGGAAACTACTATTTATAATAATAAAAAACTAGATGGCGAACCAGTAACTCCATGATCATCACTTCTTCCAGCTTTGAAAACCACTTGTCGCACGCTTTCCACTAAAAGGAAACCGCTTCCTTGCTTGAAATCGTGCTTCCCGCCCTTTTGCTTGACTTCGACGTGAAACTAACCTTTCACCCTTGCTTTGTCGAGATCCTGGTTATGCGCCTTAGGCTTTAAGCTTCGTTGAGATTCTTCAATTAAAACAAAGAAGTTCTTTCGATTCCTGCAAAGTTAAAGGTTAAACAAATGTCGACCGTATTAAATGAGCTTGTGAAATGCACGAGCTAACAACTTTGTACCAAAAAAAAAAAAAGATTGGTCAGTACACTAGAGTAAATGTAATAAATAGTTGAAAATATTAATGATGGTGTGACTTGTTATTTATTTTTTTTGACAAAAATGTGAGTTGTTTTTTTTAAATGACGCTTATAGCATTTTACTAATAATAACGTTTTGAATACAATGAGGAACGTGATAACGAATAGTGGGACTAGCTAATAATGTGCAGCCTCTGCTAGAGTGTGAGCCACCTCATTTGCTTTTCGCCTGCTTAACTCAACCTTGGAGTTTGTAAAGTGGGACATGCACAACCGTCGACATTATGATTAAATATGACTATTCTCTATGACATCTACCTGATTCTGATTAAAGGCATCAGTAATGGTTTTAGAATCAGATCAAAAATTCACAAATTCGAATGACATGTCGCTTAACCATTCTATTGCTTTGTACACAGCCAAAGCTTCCCCCATTGCAATTGGACACTTCGGTTGAATTGGGATTGTTTAATCCAAAATAAAAGTGCCATCCTCATCTCGGAGACATATGCCAATGCCCATCTTGTTGAATTGATCGGAGAATGCTGCATCGACGTAACATTTTACTCTACCTCACAACGGAGGCTACCAATAAGATTGTCATGTGCTCGAACTACCCTCATCTGCTGCTACAACCTTGGGAATATCATAATTCTGAAGGTGAGAAAAACACAAGAAGGGGGGGTGAATTGTGTTAAAACTAAGTCCAATGTTCAGAGTATGATAAAGTTCAGTGTTTGGAACAGAAATCAGTCTTATGCAGCGGATAATGTAAAGAGATAGAGTGAAGAGAAAGAGACAAAGCAATTATACAGGTTCCTTCCACAGTCCGGAAGTAGTCATGTCCTCCTTGCACTTCCAAGGAGAGATCACTAAAATCAATATTTGATTACAATTGCTCAAGCACAAAAGCAAGAGACTTCAAACTACTCAAGCACAAAAGCAAGAGGTTTCCTATGCTCAAGCACACACGCAAGAGACTTCCTATGCTCAAGCACAAAAGCAAGAGACATCTAAAAAACACAATTACACAGAAAATTGTTTGAGGTTGAACACTTGATATACAATCAATGATGTTCACAATACAAATCAGATAAACACTCTTAAGACTCTAGAATTTCTAAGATATGAAAGTTGTTAATAAATTCTAAGTGAACTTGATGTGAAAACAATTTCAACAGAGTTTTGGCACTTGTAAAATTGTTGTGAGTCTCGTACAATCTTCAAGTCTTCACTCCTTTATATAGAGGTGTGAAAGAGACATTGTTGATTGCTAGCAGATCAAAAGAGTCGTTGTTGAAGCTTAATAAAACCAATGATCTGTTGCTTAATTTGGTTATTGTTCTATGAAGGAACAATTTCAAATTCATTCTTTGAATAGAGAATAACCAGCGTAGTCACAACTGTTATCTTGTACTACTGCAGACATGAGGAGTGGAGTAGTGGTTGTACAATTGTACTATGTCTTTTTCCTGCACTCTTTAATGGATAAGCATCCATTGCCTTCTAATTCTTCTGAAATAGTCGTTGCTTCAGGCTTCTATTCCTTCTGCAATCATATGAATTCAGAATAACAACTTTTAACTAACTCCAGGTTACAGTCTTCAAACTCTATTGAACTTCAGCTTCTGATGCTCTTCAGACTCTCTGATGACGTCAGCTTCTGATGGCCTTCAGACTCTATCTTGAATCTTGCAACACAAGCTTCCTTTTTGTAAATTCCATTGCTCTCATTTGTTCTTTCAAAACCTATACTTGACTTATAATTTTTGACTATGGTCCTGCACACTTTAACAAATATTAGCATATCCGATTGACATTTTTATACCTTGTTATCATATCCAATTGACTATGGTCCTGCACACTAGGACACATTTTTTTCCAACAATCTCCCCCTTTTTGATGATGACAAACACTAGCATGAAAGGTCAATTGTTGTTAATCTAATTAACAAGTTGACTTTAGGGTCTGAGGTTTGTAAGCTCCCCCTGAGTTCTATCCATGTTAATTAAATTCACTTTAAACTTAAAAACGCCGCTTAGAAATAATCTCACATGAAATTAAAGACTAAGAGATGAGAAGCAGGTTCTCCTAATTTAATTTTAAGTTAAATTAGTGGGCTCAGAGCCTAAATGTATTCTATATCTACTCTCCCTTTTGTCATCAACAAAAAGCATAAACAAAAAAGAAGAGAAGTAAGAAAAACATGAGATACTCTAAGTACCAATCAGAGCATGGTTAAAATATTTAAAACAGTGTGTAATAACGAAAATATTAGAATAACAGAGCAAATTAACATAGTATCAGAGAAAATAAGTTGAAAAACAAGTATCAGAAGAATAAACATAAGGAACATAGACAAAGAAATGACAGAAACAACAAGTAAAATGTGTGCATTCTAAGGTTGGGGTTGTTTGTTCATTAAGTCCATCATTTCCCTCATCGTTGCCTTTATTTCTTCTCACTGTTTCTTCAAAGTTTCCTCTAGAGCATCTAATCTTATGGATTAGGCTTCTTCTCGTGCTTTGTGTTCTTCTTTCATCTTAGCCATTTGTCTCTTCAATGCTTTCGTAAGCATCTTTTGATCAAACAACTCTTGCTCTAACTTCTTGATCTTCTTTGTTTGCCTAAGATCTTTCTTTAGCTTCTCAAGGATTGGAATATCAACGTTGACCTTCACTTGAGTTAACCATGAAATGTTCAGATCCTTTTTGACTGCAGAAGTGATAAGTGAAGATGCATTTAGGAAGAATGGAGAGTCTGATAAGTATAACTTGTTTCTTCTGACTTCCACTTCTTCCATACTCTTGATAACTTCCTTAACCAGTTGTTGAGAGAATGATTTTGAGCTTCTACATAAAGTCTTTGCAGGTCACACAAGACTCTATCAATCATTTCTCTAAGTGCAGTCCACTTTTCTACATATTGCTCAGTGTGCACAGGATGATTCCTTGCTTTCACCAGTTTCTTCAGATCCTCAAAAATGTTTTCACATACCTCTTTTAATACAATATAATCTAATAGAAGGGTAGGAGGGGGTGAGAGATTGATGGTTTGAGGTGTAGGTGTAGAAGGTGAGTCTTGTGTAGGCTGATTTGTAGAAGTTGATGGTAAGTCTTGTGTGGGCTGAGTTGAAGAGTTAAGATTTCTACCAGCATTGATTCCAGGCATATCTTCATCATCAGAATCCATTGAATCACATAAAGTCCAATCTGGTTGATGAGATATTCCTGAGTTAACAGATGCTTTACTGGCTGAGGCTAACGTAGGTTGAATTACTGGTTCAAAAACAGGCTATAAAATTAATGGTTTGTTGGCTAAAGTATCAAGTGTTGTTTGTAGAGAATTCTCAGGTTGCGCAACACTGATAGGTTAAACAATATAGGCTTGATCTTCGGATACTGAAGTACTAGAATCAGGGACTGTTTGGTCAGTAGATGTTGTTTCAAGGATAGATTGAAGTGGAGAGTCTGGCTTGAAATTAGGGTGTATGATCAAATCAGTATTGGTTTCAAAGGCGTGATGTTGGATCAGAGTCGTGCATGATCAAAACAAATAGAGTCGTGCAAGGACGAAATCACAAAAACAAACGTAATAAGATTGAAAATATCTTAAAATCACTTATTTAACTAAAAAAGAAAGAAATTTTTTTTGGAGGCGTGGTGTTGGAACACAATTGACTCTAAATCACCCATTTTTGGTAGATCCAGAAGGAAAAAAAAAGTGATGACGGTAGGGTTTGGTTGGGAAGGAGGAAAGGGAGAGAAAAAAATATGATAAGAGTAATTTGTTTTGTTATACATGTGACATAAGAATTTTTATATCCATACTTATTTGGCATTCATGTTATTAGCCAAAAAATGATATGTACAATAATAAGCAGCCGAACCTAGTTTTTTATTACACACATCTTTTTTTTTAGATCTTATTTGAAATTCATTCGTGGATTGTTGTTTTCCTATGCATTCGGAAAAATTGGCTTCGTTGTAGTGAATTTTTGTTTCGCTACGCATTCGGAAAATTGGCTTTGCTGTATATAACGCTTATGGTTGGGAATAGGCCAGGTCGTCCTACAGAGGCCTACGACCTGACCTGGCCTTGCCTGTTTAGTAGAGAGGCTAAGGCTTAGGCTTTTTAAAAAGCATATTTAGTTAAATAGGCCATACTTAGGCATCCAGAAAAGCCTGTTAAGCCTGATAGGCTAGTCTACTAATACTTATCTATTAAAAAAATATTCTTGATATTAAAATAATTGCATACATTAAAAATAAGAACATATTTTTCTCTACCTATTAGTCCCATAATAGGCTTTGTTGTAATAGGTTTTAAGTAGGTTTTAATCTTGTTAAAATTTGCTTGCAGTGAAATAGGCTTTAGGGCCTGTTTAGCCTATTTAGTAGGTCAAATGACTATTTGATGGCCTTGATGTAAAATAGGCTTTCAGGCTAGACTAGACTTTTAAATAGGCCAGACCAGGCCAAGAAAAACGACTTATGATAGGCCATAGGCCAAGCTCAGACTTGTAAAAAATTTCGTAGACCTGGCCTGGCCTGGCCTATTCCCACCCCTTAGCGCTACTATTTTTTTATATACTAGTCAAAAAATGTTTATTTATTAATTATACTTGTTAATTATCTAGATAGATTCTTTTAAAAAAAAATTAACTCGATAGATATCTTTAATTATGTTGCTGCAATCTTATCTACTCCCTCTACAATAGACGAAGAGAAGATACTTGCATTTGGAATGCTACAGTTGACGGCTCCTACTCCGTTAAAACGGCCTACCGCATCTGCACCGATATTCTTAGTGTCCCTCTTAAAGTACGAGCCTTCCTTTGGCGTGCAGCTCACCACTATCTACCTACAAGAGAATATATCCAAGCGTGGTATCCCTTGTTGTGAAACTTGTGTATCTTGTTATGTTCTAGTTGAATTCCATATGCACTTATTCTTTGTCTCTCATAAAGCAATGGCTTGCTGGAACCTCCTTGGCATAGGTAGCATTATTCAAGATTTACTCTACAGGGCTGATTCGTTTCATCAACAAATACTTTTTGACTTGCTGCATAAACTTCATGATCATCAAACACCATTAGTAGCTATGATCATTTGGAGCTTCTGGAAGAGTCAGAACTTGTTACTTTGGGAAGACAACAACACTACTCCAACTCTCACAATCACTCGCGCCCAAGAAGTTCTTCATGAATGGAGTTGTTTTCAAAAAGTCAAACATCCAGAGCAACATGTCGAGCAGCACCCTTCCTAGGAAAAGCCTCTTCACGGCACAATCAAGTGCAATGTCGACGCAACCCTTCTCAATGGTAACTCGGTAATGTGTTATGGTTTATGCTTCCGCGATTCTTTTGGAAACCTTCTCTTCGGTCAGTCAGACATCAAACTTTTGTCGGCCACTGTTTTGGAAGCTGAAACTATAGGTCTCTTGGAATGTCTCAAAATGGCCATCTCCAAAGACCTTCGCCATGTTGTATTCGAAACATACAGTAAACTATTGATTGATCTACTAGGAAACACCACTCTCTCCCTTAATGAAATTGGTTATTTAGTTTCGGAATGTAAAACTCTCTTGTTAAGTAATCCCTACTATGTAGTGTCGTTTGTTAGTAGGTAAGCAAATAGCGTGGCTCATAACATTGCTAGAGCTGCTCTATCCAATCCTAGCCTCCATGTCTTTTATGATGTTCCAACTACCTTGTCTCCTTTAATTTGGTCAAAAAACGAAGATAGATATTTTTAAATTGTCATATTAGGTGACCTTTTATATATATATATATATACACTAGACTTTCAACCTGTGCGTCGCACGGATCTTATAGGCCGTAATAAAGACAATAATGATCTTTGACCCATGTGATAGACGGGTCTATCAATACACTAATGACAATAAATTTGACAAACACTTGCTAAAATGAATCTTATTTCTAGAGGAATAAAAAACTATTTTTTTTAAAGTGTGGAAGACTAATTTTAACAACATTAAAGAAAAAAACTATTAATAAATGGAGAAGTGAATGTTGACCTCTACTAAATATGGTATTCATTAACAATAAGTTTAACCCATAACCGAAGTTTTGGGTTCAAATTACAAATCGTATGATGCATATATGTCCAAATCTCAATAGCAGCTTTTACATTGTTCAAATAGATGTAAAGGAATAGGCATCAGCTACTACGAACAAAATATGGTTGCAAGTTCTACACATGAATAATGCATCAAACCCACTGCTTTAAAGTCCAAATGTAATGTGTCCTATTGGAGCTTTTTCTACAAATCTGCAAATTGTACTTCAAATCCAATGCATGGCCTATGGTTATGTGACTATTGTCATGCCAAAGTGAACAAATCTTTTCCAGATAGAAGTATACACCCTCTCCCTCCCCCGTTTCACAATGAAGTTTAGCAAATAAAATAAATAAATGGAGTACTACAATAACTTATTGCAAAAATTAAAACCATGTCAAGATCCGCATCTAGATTTCATCTGTAAGGGTTTAATATCAATGTAATACGTTTATCATCTGTTCATTATAATTCTAGTTGATGAATGTTGTTATAAAATTGTATAACAGCCCTAGTACTTCATGCTTGCACCTTAACTGATCTACCAGTTCGCATGATAACAACATACTGACATAAATGTACAAGAATTATAGGTGAAACAGAATATTAAGAAGAAAACACAGTTCCATTAATATAAAGCATAAAACATGGTACGTCCAAAGGAACTTAACAAAACAGCAGAGAAACTCATCAATCCAAAACACGACAGAAAAAAAAAATAAAAAATAAGAACAAAACAATCCTTAGACGCTACTTGGTATTTCGACTAATCCTTCTCAATCTTGATGCATTGACCTTTGACAGGTTTGTTGGTCGATCCTTCACCAACTTCAGTTTCCACCATAATTGATCCCACGTTGTCAGCTAGTCTCTTGCCAGCAACTTTGCTACTTGGTGTATCTTCATCATCCTTTGATTTGCTCTCAGTTTTAGGGGAATCACCATACTCGATTAGCCGCTTCTGAAAATGACATATAAGGATTTGGGTAAACCAAAGCAATACTAAATTAAACCCAATTTAAAATTCTCTATACATACAAAAGCAAATGTTCAAAATGCCATAATCCACATGGCACCCTCTATACATACAAATGCCACATGTCATACTACAAATCACATACAATTTTTTGGTTCTATAAATCACATTAAAAGGTTGACTATGACTACTAATTAACATTAAAATAGAATCAGATTTCCTATGATTTAAAGTTATAAAAATAAAAAAAAAATAACAGTTGACTATTATACTACAAATTTTTTGATGCAGGCAAGAGAATTTTTTTAATCAATTTTTTACTGCAGAAAAAAATAATAAATGCACATTGCTGTTATAAAATTAACAATAATTAATAGTTGACTAGGTGCGTACGAATTTTTA
>Ga0228710_1001741_pt1 | contig 33299 bp, 17 predicted proteins | sample MedpolnodulmetaG_FD_177995 | JGI IMG/M metagenome (GOLD analysis project Ga0228710, IMG submission 177995) | Root nodule microbial communities from Medicago polymorpha collected in Santa Monica, California, United States - pink nodules | ecosystem: Host-associated > Plants > Roots > Nodule... | reverse complement strand
AAACACATGAATCTTAAAGTGTTTAAGTTTCTGTTTGATTTGTGATTAATGATTTAATCAAGATCCGTTTCAATGGGATTTGTTCCGCTAAGAGGATTATAAAATTTTGAAAAACCTCTCTTAAATCTCTTCAGTTATGTTTCTTAGATCTTCACCCCATAATGCTGCAAAGTTTAAGGATTGTGTAGAATTTGCTGGTATTGAATGCAAGAAGTTGCTATGTCTTGAGGTTTCAATTAGGTGGAACTCAGTATATTTGATGTTAGATGCAACTGAAAAGTTTCAAGCTGCCTTTGATAAGCTTGGTAACATTTAGCCAAAAATTAAATATCACGACATAAAAATTCATAGTAATAGGAATTAGAGCACATAAGTTTTTGGCAAAATTGCTATTTTCATCCCTTAACTATTTGATTAGTATCGTTTTGGTCTCATAATTAAAATTTGTTCCATTTTGGTATTTTAAGTTTATCTCCGTTACACATTTAGGTCATTTCCGTTAGATTTATTAAAAAAAACATTAGGGTTTTTCCCCTCTTCTTCATCTTTATATCATCTCCATCAACCTTCAATAAAAAAAATCTAAGAAAAATTCTAGAAAAACAAAAAGATTATGGAAAAATCTTCATATCATCTCCATCAACACAGTAAGACCATCATCTTCTTTAACAACAGTCTTTACAAGAACTTTCAACACATCAAAAACACTAAATGTCTGCTTCTCCTTATCCTTCCCAGACCCCCTTTCATTTGCAGCCGCTTTCTCGAAAGAAGAGCAGATTTAGTCCGACATTAAATCCAACACCGGACCCTTGCGCATTCTATTTCCATAATCTCCTCCTCTTGACTTGACTTGTTTCCCTCAAAATCAACTATATTAACATCCTCATCATCACTTTGAACAATTTGTTGGGTTTCAACATTTTTCTTGAAAGAATCAACCCCTAATTTCAAATTTTCCTCATGAAAACAAGAAATTTCGTTTTCAAAATTTCTGAATTCATCATAATCCTACTCAACATTCTACGATTGAACTCTCAAAGGATCAAACCCTAGTTTCAACTTTTTCATGGGAGCCTTATCAAAATCAGAATTTGCCTTATACAAAATGCTAAATTCATGGGGATAAATCTCGGGAAACTCACTTAATCGATCTTCCTCAAAAGAGCGTGAATTTTCAAACCTAGGGAAGTTAACGAACTTCTGAGAAACAAAATCAACATCAATAACAGTTTGATTAAACTCGCAGTGAGGAACATTAATGACGAAAGATGGAAGCGGAGGGGTCCTCCGAAGGAGTATGAAAATCATCTTGGTTATCGACGTGATGGGTGTCTGGAGCGAATAAGAGGATGATGGGATGAGTGGAGGATGTTGAAGGGATGATCTCGGCGGTGGCGTGGTGGTGGTGGTGGTTGTTGCAGTTGCAGGGTGAAGTGAAAGTGTTTCCGACGAAGGGGACGCTGTTGAGAAGTTCTTCTTGGAAAGTGGATATACGAAATGATTCGTATGGATCTTCCATATTCGTTTTTTCTTCTTCCAATTTCATTGGTAACTTTGTGTTTACAAAAAAAAACTTACCCAATTTCTTACTTTATTTTATCCTACCTAAAAATTATTTTGCAGTGTATATTTTCTGGGATTTTTTTGTTGAAGGTTGATGGAAATGATATGAAGGTGAAAAAGAGGGGAACAACCCTAACGTTTTTTTTAATTAAACTAACAGAAATGACTAAAATGTATAACGAAGATAAACTTAAAATACCAATACGGAAGAAATTTTAATTATGGGACCAAATCGATACTAATTAAATGGTTAAGGGACAAAAATAGCAATTTAGCCTAAGTTTTTTATATTAAACCAACAAACAATATTACAACGATATAGTCAAAACTTCAGTTACAAACAAAGTCAACATCACAAAAGTTCAAACTACCAGCCTCTAACATGACATACATAAGATGAATACAATCATGTGAACTTTTTCATAGTAAATAAAACGCAAGGTTTATCAATAACTACATACTATATGATGATAAACATCAAAGATTAAATCCATAAATATTGCAGGAGTTGCACACAAGTCCCTGTTATGATAAATAAATATACGAGTAAATGTTAATTTACTTGAAAACTTACAAATATTAATACCTAAAATATATAAGACGAACTTATAAATTTCAATACCAATATATATATCGTTGAAATTAATCACAATGTCGTTCAATATGGACTACTAAGTAATTTTAAGGGTAGCTTCCCAGGAACTTTGAAATTAGCTTGTTTGACCTGTGTTATTTGAAATCACATTTTATAGCTTTTATTTATAATACGAAGACTTATTTATACAGTTGGTCCTTGCAAATAAGGGCCACTTGAGTTTTGGTCCATGAATTTGCTAATAATTTCAATTTTTCACTGTAAATATTAATCACTTGAGTTTTGGTCCCTGAACATGTAATCTCGTTGATGTGGTTGTGATTAGTTGACGTGGCTAGTGTTGACTGGAAAAGAGGATGCTAACTAAGATTTTATGACACAAATAGACATATTTGCCCTTAATGAAACTAGTCATTATGAAAATGACAAAATTACCCTATTCATCTTCTCTACCATTCTTTAACCACTTTCATTCATAGAAGCATGCATACAACACCTTCACATTCATACTCTTTCCACTTCCATGTTTATTCAACTAAAATTCCATAATTTTCAGAAATCAAATCCTAATTATTTCAATTTGAATTAAATAATTATTTTTATAAGTCCAAAAATCAAATCCAATTATTTTCAATCCAAGGCTCCAAAATTTTCAGAAATTAAATCCCAAATGTTTTTAGAATTTCCAGCGAATTCAAAGAACACAAACTCGAAGCTTTGCTAGATTGTGAATTTAAAGAACACACTGTTGGAACTTCAAAATCATGCGATAACATCTGCATCGTCGAGATTTAGATCGAAATCGCAAAAAGATCGTGTTCGTGATCAAGATGAGATGTTTAAGTTCGTCGCAAGGTTGATGTTTGACTTGATTTTGATTTTGGGGTTGGAGTTGTTCAATTTCGTTTCAAATTATGGGTTTGATGATTTCCATGGAAGAGGAACCAAATTCTAGGTTTGGGGTTGTTCGATTTCGTTTCAAATTTTATGATGAAGAAATTAATCTGGACACAATACCAATTGCAACAAATATGTTTGTGTTTCGATGTGCGGGAAATTGGTGACAATTTGATGACGAGATGCTTCAATCATTTTGTACAACCTCAACGACTAAATTGAAGCTCGTCATATGATGAAGATGACGATTCTTGAAGTGGATCAAACCTGAAAAACACAAACGTTTTGGAATCAACCTGAGAAACTCCAATTTGTTGATAGATTCAACACAAAAATGGTTAATGGGTTCAATCAATGAATGACGACGATGTGAAGAGAGAATGCTGATGATGAGGGTGAGGCAAGATGAGTCAATGGGTTAGTGACGAGGCGAGAAGAGTGAGATGAAAGGGAGAGTTGACGATCGACAGTGGAGGGTCGACGTTAGTGGGTTGACAAAAGGGATGGGAGGTGGTGTTTGTGTTTTGTGGGATGATGGATAGGATTGATGAACAAAAAGGTCATGATGTGAGACCATTTGTTGTTGTTTGTGGATTGTGAGACATTGGAGGGTTGGTAGGGATGGTGACACAAGATGAATGTGAAGGGAAAGTATGAAGAAAACATTAGGCATTGGGATTTTTTAAGATGACAATTTCATCATTTTGCACTTGCTTGAAACCTCAGAAGCATTTTTGTCAGCAACCGACTTACCCAATCAGGTGTGACAACTCAACAAATTAGTGGCGTGACACGAATTAAATGGGTTTAGGGACCAAAACTAAAGCGACCCCTATATGCAGGGACTAAACATTTAAATAAGCCTAGTATTGATTGGAGTCAAAAGCTTGTCCTGTGTTATTTTTATACTTTTTAGGGAATGTTATTTTTATACTCATCAATGACAATATATGTCAGATGTATTTTTAATATTTATAAGTGTTAATATTTGCTTAATATTTTTTTTCAAATGTTTATCTAGAAAAATTACATTATTTGTCTCTTAACTTAATTTTCGATAACACTTTTGTCCTTTATTTTTTTCCTGATTTAATCATTTATGTTATAATCATGTAACACTTTCTTCTTTTATCTATTTTTTTTCGATTTAATTATTTATGTTATAAAATATCAACAATGTTATCTTTTTTATAAAAAAATAAAAAACTCATCAAACTCATATAAATATCCAAATCTTACTTAAAAAACATTTACATACTTAAATCTTCATCATACAAACATAGGAACCTATATTTCATTAAAAAAATCCTATATAAATTATATAATATTGACATTTTATAACATAAAAGATTAAATTAGAAAAAAGAGATAAAAGATGAAAGGGTTACATGATTATAACATATGATTCAATTGAAAAAAAAGAACAAAAGACGAAAAATGTTACTTGGAATTAAGTTAAGAAGTAAATAGTGTAATTTTGCATATTTATCTTGTGTTTTTTTTATTATATTTATCGACAACAGATGATTTTGTCCCATATTTTTTTAATCATATTTACCAATGATAAATACTTGTATTGTCATGTGTTTACTGTATATTTATTTGCGATAAAATCTTATCTTGTGTTCTTTTTATATAATTATCGATGACAAATAACTTTTTGATATACTTTTTATATTTATCAGTGTGTAATATTTGTCCCGTTTATATTTTTGGTATTTATTAATGAGGAATATTAATCAATGAAAAAAGATAGTCCCGTGTTTTTTTTATATTTCTCGATTACAGATAATTGTCCCATTTTTTTATAGTTGTTAGTGACAAATATTTGTCACGTATTTTTTCTTATATTTATAAGTGACAAATGTTTGTTATTTTTTTTAGGCAAAATTACACACTTCAGGTAACATTTTCATAATTGTTTTACTTTTCCAATTTAATCCCTTTATGTTCCCTAAAAATAATAATTAATCCCTTTATGTTATAAAATGTCAACATTACGGTCCTTTTTTTATTAAAAAAAATCAAAAACCAAATAAATAAAAATCATTAAACTGATAAAGAAAATAATATGTTCATCATACAAACCTCAAAATCAAGGTTTTGTTGAATACACCTTATAAACCATATATATTCAGACTAACTTCTAAATTTTATTTTTGTCATGCTAAGAGGCAGAGGTGTAAATGGATATCCTTGAATACATATAACACATTCATGCTCGTTTTGTTTGACAAATATTATATTAGAGTTCGCTCCATACCGGTGCAGATATCTGCTAGACTTGTTATCCACGGGTCTTGAAGTACCACATGTATATGAAGATATTCATGAATAAATTTTATTTTTTTAAAAAAAATTGGTTTAATTTTTTAATTTTTTATAATTATCTAAAATTTAACTACTTTTTTTTGAAGGATAAAATTTAACAACTAAAGTCCATCATATTTTTTTTGGGAAAGATAAAGTCCATCATATTTCTTTTTACCAAAACATAATATTTATACATGATAACATTCATACATGCAGGTCCAACGTTGTCTATCCTTTGGAATGGGAATAAGTTGTCTATCCTCTGCGTTGAAAATTAATTTGTCAAAGTCTCGGGCTTTCTACTCATCAGGTACCCCTCATGCAAAAATTAATAGACTTACTTCCATCACTGGCATTATAATTAGAAGCACTACCTCTTTTGACAAATATTTGGGCTTCCCTATTCTAAAAGGAAGGGCTAAGCGCAACGACTTCCATTTTATCATTGAGAAAATGCAATCCAGACTTGCTTCTTGGAAACATAGACTGTTGAATAAACCAGGTAGATTGACTCTAGCATCATCTGTTCTTTCCTCCATCCCATCTTACTACATGCAGGTAACTTGACTTCCTCAAAGTATTTGTGATAGTATTGACCAAACCACTCGCAATTTTATTTGGAAGAATGCAAATAATAAGGGCATTCATCTGGTTGGGTTGAATAAAATTGCTCGACTGAAAAAACTTGGAGGCCTAGGCATCAGGACGGCAAGGGAAACAAATATATGTTTATTGGGAAAACTTGTTTGGGATATGGTTCAATCTTCAAATAAGTTATAGGTTGATGTTCTCTCTAACAGGTATGTTGCAGGTCCTAAAGTCCTTCATGCTACTGCACACTCTAGTGATTCTGTTACTTGGTCATTTATCCTTCGTGCTAGAAATATTCTCAAAGATGCCTTCTCTTGGCGTGCTGGGTCAGGTTCTTCCTCTTTTTGGTCCTGCCGTTGGAGTTCTCTTGGTTTCATAGGGTCCCTTGCATCTTACATTAACATTCATGATTTACAATTGTCAGTTAAAGATGTTTTCTCTTCTGGCAGCCCCCATGCACACATCCTTTACACTCAGCTCCCGTCATTTGCCATAGACATCATAAATAATATGCAACACAAGTTCAATGCTTCTCTCGAGGACGCATTCATATGGACCCATAACAAAAATGGCATCTATACCGCAAACAATGGATACTCTTGGATGTTGGCTCGCATGAATCCGGTAATCACTTCTAACTCTCCTCCTTCTTGGTCTTGGATTTGGAAATTACAATTGTCGGAGAAGATTAAATTCCTTTTTTGGTTAGCTTGCCACAATTCGGTACCTACCCTCTCTATGCTAAATCATAGAAATATAGTTCATTCTGCGGTGTGTAGTAGGTGCGGCCTTCATGATGAGACTTTTCTTCATTGTGTGCGTGATTGCATCCATTCTAAACACTCGTGGCAGCAGGCCGAATTTAACCAATCTGATTTTTTCTCCAATGAGGACACTATAAATTGGATCAAGAATAGGGTGATGGCCCCTTACTCTTTCCTTTTTGCAGCAACAATTTGGTGGGCATGGAGGAATCGAAACATGATGTGCTTATGCAATGAGAATTGGTTGAACGCTAAATTATCCTTCAACATTCAAGGTATGGTTGATACCCTCAAAGCTTGCGATCCTTCCATCTCTTATACTACCGATGAAGGCCAATTCATCAAGTGGAACCACAATAATCATTCTTGTGTCATCCTTAATGTTGATGGAAGCTGTCTTGGATCTCCTATAAGAGCTGGTTATGGAGGAATTTTACGAAATGATGCAGGTTTTTTCTTGTCAGGCTTTTCTGGGTACATTCAAAATTCATCTGATATCCTGTATGCTGAGCTCTATGCCATCTATAAGGGTCTCTTGTTGGCCAAAGAAATGGGTATTACTGATTTTGTTTGCTACTCTGATTCTTTACATTGTATCAACATCCTCAATGGTCCCCCAATGAGGTTTCATGCTTATGTTGTTTTAATTCAAGATATAAAAGAGTTATTGGAGCAGGGAAATGTTATGGTTAATTACACCCTTAGGGAAGTGAATCAATGTGCGGATTTTTTTGCCAAGCTTGGTGCTTCTTCTGATGTTGAGTTTCTTTGGCATGAACTCCTTCGGTGAACCTCAAGAATTTTCTCCAAAGTGATGCGGCTGGAATTTTCTATTTGAGAGAGTAGCTCTTTTTTGTTTTGTTTTTCTTGTTTTGTTTTAGCTTTGTTCACCAAAATTTTTTCATACAATTCATTTCTAACCAAAAAACGTTCATTAAATACAACAAAAACATAAATATTATTCTAGCTTCTGAAATAACAAATATCTTTGATTCAACAAACCCACATTTAACAAAAACAAAGTTTCTTTATGAGACACGTGTTGCAAGGTGATGCTGATGAGAGGTTCAAAATAGAAGAAGCGGCGAGAACCTGTTAAAGTATAATATTCGTTTTTTTAAACTAAAGTTGAAAGAGTGTTTTATATTAAAGTGAGGATACTTATGTAATATACTTAGTTTAATAATGGATATTGTTTTTGTTGAGAGAATTAGTTTAATAATGGATATGAATATCCACAAACATGAATACTGTTAAATTCGCATACATGTCTATTATGTAGCAGATAATTGAAATATCCGTTTACTTTATCTGCATATATCTATTAAGGTATCCGTTATATGTCCATTGCAGATTTTATCCGCAGACATCTGCGTGTACGAATATTTTTACCATAACTACTATAGGTTATTATTCAAAGATGTTATCACTATGTGTGATTCTTTAATAACAACTACTCTAATGCCATTTGTTTAGGACATTTGTTTGCATTTATTTTTTATAAAAAATTCTAACAAGTGTTGTTTGTTAAAGAATCAAATATAATAAAATTATCTTAAAATTTGTGTGGTTAACTTTTTAAAGCTGTAAAAATATTCTTTAATATAAACCTTACTCTTTATTTTCCCTCACAAATGCCCCACAAACACTAATTACCACGAGCTTTGTTCTATATAGACGAAACAACAAACACTCGTAAAACTCAAACATACAATTTTTAAATCCCGTTTGAATCTAAATGAAAATGCCGAGTTTAATATTGACATTGTTCGTTGAGCCAACACTCTTTTAACCTCAACCCAAAAGATTTGGACAAATACTCATTTTTGTTTCTAAATGTGTAACGAACGGCCACAATTCAATGTAACGATATTCCAAAATAGTTTATGATTATACATTCCATTAGTCAAAATCGTTCAATGTATCGATATTCCAAAATAGTCTATGATTGTACATTCTGTTAGTCAAAATTGTCCTTACATTGAAATAGTCTCTTAACACTGACGATAACTATTAACGAAACATTTAACGTCATAGACTATTTTAACTAACGTAATACACAATAAAAAATTATTTTAGAATTTTGATACATTAAAATAAACTATTACGATTAGTAGATACATATATTTAGACGAGAAAAATGATTACTCCCTCCGTCCCAATTTAACTGAGCTAGTTTAACTTTTCACACATATTAAGAAAACTGTATAAACGAAAGAGAGAAAAATGATTTTGAGTGTCTTTGACAAGTATTTGTGCATTCTTCTTTATCATAAATGTAAAATAGAATATATTGAATTGAGTGAAAGTAGTATTAATTAGAGTTATAATTGAAAAAAAAATTAATGTTGTATTGAAAACTGAAATGGGTCAAGATTCTTGGGACAATATTTTTGTACAAATGACTCGGTTATTACGGAATGGAGAGTATTTGATATTGATTTTCCTTTAATTTTCACTTTCAGCACAAGTCCCTCACTCAAAAGGGTTTAAACTTTAAAGCATTTGCTTTCCCTAACCCTCTCTCTCTCTCTCTCTCTCTCTCTCTCTCTCTCTCTGTGCTTTACCAACCCATGCCCATTAATCATCGTTGATTCTTCAATACTTACGCCCTTCAAGTTGATGCATGTAATACATTGTAAAGACTCAAACTTTCAACCTAGATTTCATTTTTTCGTTCTATAATTCATCTGGGTCATTCTTTACTTGCCCCAGTTTCACTAAAATCCTAAAGGGTCTTGAGAAGAGGGTTCAATTCAAGTGTACTTCTTTGTGTACTTGTTTTTTGAACTGGTTTGTGGGGTAGGTTTCGTTTCTCATTTGAAAGTGACAAAGTAACAAAACCCCATTTGGAAAAAGTAAAGATTTTTGTCAAAAGATGATTCAGTTATTGTTTTTGGTGATTATTGCTGAAGGTGTTATGGCTTTTCTTATGATGGTAAAGATAGGTCCATTAAGGGATCTTGTGATGAAGAGTTTGGATCAACTCAAGATGGGGAAGGCACCAGCTACTGTAAAAACAATTGCTGGTACAATGTTTGTGATTCTTCTTTCAAGTCTTATGAGTCTTGTTAAGATCCAGAACAAAGGTGCTAAGCTTGGTACTATGTCACCTATGGATCAAGTTCTTTGGAGAACTCACTTGCTTGAGGCTTATCTACTTGGTATGTTCATGTTCCTTTTATCTTTGTTATTTCATTGTTTTAATGCTTATAGATTTATTTTAGTTTAGTTTTGTTAAGTTAGGTTAATTTTCAAGTTGTTAAGTTAGGTTAATTTTACATGAACTAAAAATTGCGATTTTTTTTGTAGGTTAGTTTTAATGCTGTTAAGTTAGGTTTATTTTCAATTTGTTAAGTTAGGTTAATTTTCAAGTGTTAGAAAGAAGTTTCAATGTAAGTTAGGTTTATTTAAGGTTTAATGTTCTTATGTTGTTAAGTTAGGTTTATTTAAGGTTTAATGTTCTTATGTTGTTAAGTTAGGTTAATTTTGAAGTGTTAGAAAGAAGAATTAATGTGTGGCTGGTATGTGTTTTATTTAAGGTTTAATGTTCTTATGTTTTTGTTTTTGTTTTTGCTTTGTTGTTGAAGTTGTTTTAGAAAACTATATAATCTTTTAAGTTTAATTAGAAACTCTAACGTAACGGTCGTTATTAAGTTGATTTTGGAAATGGACATATTAAAAGTTCGTTTTTTGACTCACTAATCCGCTTACAGCATATGTCATTTCCTTTATTTATCTGAATTTATTATTTGATGTCGTATTTGGCGCGGATTGGCATTGTATATGCGTTATTTTCGTATAGCAGTTATAGCTCATAATTGTAAATCTGCCAGCTTTGGTGTTTGGTTTTTTTATGATTCTGATTGAAAACACCTTTATGACATCACAATTACATATTTATCTGTTTGAAATTATCATGGCTCATGACAATGGCCGTGTTTATAAAATAACCCAAAATGCAATACCTGAACGACGAGGCTGCGTAGTGCGCAAAACATTAACCTCATAGCTCCCAAAATAATTGAAGTCAGATCAAGAATATATGAGCAGACCCACCATTGGAAGTTTGCAATGAAACCAACAGGCCGGGGGCTAGTGCCTCCATCCTTCATTCTAGAAATTTCTATCCCTGTACATTGCCAATTTGTCCACCAATACTGAACTTGTAAGCTCATTTTATGTGCTGAATTATGAAACCTATACTTACGAATTTGTCCATCAATAATACCGCTGTGATATATGTTTCTGTATTCTGGTGTAGTATCCCAACTTGGCGTTGAGGTGAATGAACCTTACTCTGATGAGCTAAAGCCTAGCTCTATCAAGAATATAACTTCAACAAAGGGAACCTAGTACCATCATTGTTCACTCTTTAGTAATTTTGAACCTTGTGATTTGCCAATCTGTCCATTGATTTTGACCCTGTTACGCTCTTACAAGCATTAAAAAGGCCACAACTTTCGGCGATGTTAGGATTAAACCCACCACGCTAAATCTAGCACAATGAAGGCGGTCCAAATTTGCCGCGATTAAGGTGGCCAGGGATGAACCACAATTAAGGCGGAAATATAGAGTGATGTTTAGCAGCAGATATCCCCGTCGAAAACAGCTAGACTTTGATATGGTATATACAAATGTTATTTAGTCCCACATCGTACGATGTTGAAAGCTGTCGACAGAAGAGAGAGCATAAAATAACCTTCAATTCCAACGTCTCAACAAGCTTACATAGACGGGGTCAATGGATGATCAAGAAGGTCCATGACCTAGACGAGTGACCTCCATTGCACTTAGGAGGGTTGCTGGTCTAAGGCCCACCCAAGTGGTGGTGCCTACGTCATAATTTGTGATAGTGGGGCCGGCATTCGTGCGGCCCCTTCAAGCCAAAATAATGTTTTTTTTAATTTTTTTTTATTTTTTGGTCTAGTAGCCTAGTGGAGAAGTGGGGAATCCGGTTTTCGAACCCCGACCCCTGCAAATAACGTCCTTGGTAGCTACCAACTGAGCTACACTCATGGGCATGTTTTTTAAATTGTGAAAAGGAGTTACATATTTATTCATTTGTTAAATTTTCCATATCGGCTTCCTACCGTTCCTTTTTGGTCGGTACCGATGGCACATTTGTTAAATACTTGATTTTTAAATTTTGTGTCTGTGTAGTATTATATCGTACAATGTATCTCGGCTTCTTAGAAATCAGGTAGGTCATAAGGAACGACTCTTATTGTTATATTCCTCGAACATGCCTAACATTTTAGACAATAAAAAGGCCTAAAGGCAATACCCGAATGATGAGGTTGCATAATGCACAAAACATTAACCTCACATTGGTAGCACTAGATTCTACAACATCCTAATGTAAGTCTATCCGCAAAGAAGGTGAATGACGTTGTATTGAGTCTCAATCCGATTGCTCCCAACTTAATTTAAGTTATGATCAAGAATAGACGAGCAAACCCATCATTGCAAGTCATCTAGGAGCCCAACAGTCCATTCGGGTGAATGGACCTGACTCTGATGGGCTAAAACCTAGCTCTATCAAACTGAATCTAGCTCCAATGATGTAAACCTAGTGCCATCATCCTTCACTCCATACATTTTGAGCCTTGTGATTTGCCAATTTGTCCACCGATTTTGAACTTGTTACACTCTTTTGTGTGTACTTAGTTGTGAACCTATATTGTGATTTAAGAATTTGTCCATAAATTTTGAATTTTGATCTATGTTTGTGGATTCTGGTGTAGTACCCCAACATGCCAATGAGGTGAATGAACCCTACTCTGATGAGCTAAAACCTTGCTCTGTCTTGTTGAATCTAACTTCTTTTTTATCATCATGCTGTGAAAAGATGTATTTATAAGTTGTTTTTGCTCTGTTATTATTGAAGTTGTTTCAGAAAACAATATAATCTTTTAAATCTAATTAGAAACTTTAACGTACCGGTCATTATTAAATTGCTATTGGAAATGGTCATATTAAAAGTTCCTTTTGCCAATCATTAATCTGCAAACAGGATAGTTCGTTTCCCTTATTTATCTGAATTTATTACTTGATGTCTTATTTGGTGCCGTTTGGCATTGCATATGCATTATTTTTGTAAAGCAGTTAAAGCTCATAATTGTAAATCTGCCAGCTTTGGTGTCGGGTTTCTTCATGATTCTCATTAAAAACACCTTTATAACATTACAATTACATATTTATCTGTTTGATATCATGGCTCATGACAATGGCTGTGTTTATAAAATAACCCAAAATGCAGCACCTGAATGATGAGGTTGTGTAGTTCACAAAACATTAACCTCATAATGGTAGCATTGGACTCCACAACATCGCAACCTTTTCCTATCCGCTAAGGAGCTGAATGATGTTGTATCGAGTCTGTTAGAAACTGAGTTCACCATAGATGAATGTTAGAGAAGCTTGAAAAACTCAAAGAGAAGTGAGAGAAAGAATCTCTAACTAACTTTGTAACAGAATTGTTATTATGATATTGTTGAATGAGTTACAAGGAGGTACAAGAATGTACAGGCTAAGAGATAGTATGACAACTGTACACAATATGACAACTGTCATTAGCTTGCAATGCAAGACTTAAAACAAGAGAAACTAACTAAACCTGAGATGCTTTAATGCACCAGAATCCTATATATTCTAACAGAGTCCAACCCTATAGCTCCAAAACAATTGAAGTCACGAATAAGAATATATGAGCAAACCCATCATTGCAAGTTTGCAATGAACCCAACAGGCCATTGAGGTGAATGTAACCAGCTATGCTGGGCTAAAAACTAGCTCTATCGATTCTCAATCCAGCTCCAACGAGGGGAACCTAGTGCTACCATCCTTCACACTAGAAGTTTGAACCTTGTAAATTGCTAATTTGTCCGCTGATTTTGAACTTGTTAAACTCTTTTTGTATGCTGACTTGTGAAACCTATACTTTCATTTGTGAATTTGTCCATCAGTTTTGAATTGTGATATATGTTTGTGTATTCTGGTGTAGTAGTATCCCAACGTGCCAATGAAGTGAAGGAACCTTACTCTGTTGAGCTAAAACCTAGCTCAATTAAGTTCGAGTCTAACTTCAACAAGGGGAACCCAATACCATCATCATTCTCTCTTTAGTAATTTCGAACCTTGTGATTTGCCAATCTGTCCATTGATTTTGATCTTATTACGCTTTTACAAGCATCGAAAAGGCCATAGCTCCCGGCGATGTTAGGAATAAACCTACCCAGTTTTATCTAGCACAATCAAAGCACAGGAGGCTGCAATGAAGGCAGTCCAAATTTGCCGCAATTAAGGCGGCTAGGGATGGACTGCATTAAGGCAGAATTTTAGAGTGATGCTTTGCAGGAGATTCCCCGTCAAAACAGCTAGAGTTTGATATGGTATATTCAGGTGTAGTTTAGTCCCACATCGAAAGTAGTTGAAAGCCGTTGACAAAAGAGAGAGCATAAAATAACATTCAATTCCAGGGTTGCAACATACTTACCTTGACGGGGTCGATGGGTGATCAAGAAGGCCCATGACCTAGACGAGTGACCTCCATTGCACTTAGGAGGGTCGCTAGTCTAAGGCTCACCCAAGTGGTTGAGACCTACGTAATAATTTGTGGTAGTGGGGCCTGTGTTTGCTGGCCCCTTCCAAGCCAGTATAATGTTTTTTAGACGGGAGTTTAGATCTGCTCCATCTAGGAACTATCCATTTAGTTATGACCTTGACGAGTGACCTCCACTGCACTTAGGAGGATCGCTGGTCTAAGGCTCACCCAAGTGGTTGAGACCTACGTCATAATTTGTGGTAATGGGGCCTGTGTTTGCGGGCCCCTTCCAAGCCAGTATAATGTTTTTTAGATGGGAGTTTAGATCTGCTCCGTTTAGGAACTATCCATTTAGTTGTACGGATGCATGACACGCGGCAAAATAACATCTATGGGCTAAGATTAAAACTTGAAAATTAAAGGTTTTTTTAATTAATAAAAAATGAAGAGAAATAAACACACACGCGATGCTCGTTCCCTCTTCCTTTTTACCTTCACCCCGCCCCTTTTCATCTGCATCACCGCAGCTGCCACCCATCGCCATCCTGCAAATTGTGTTTCTCTCTTCTCTTCTCCCTAAATTGTGTTACCGCCGCCATCACAAACCAACACGTTTTTTTGCCTAAAATTATTCATGTTTCCGATATTTTTCATAACCATTAATTCCGCTTCTGCTGATATTGTATCTTCAGCTTAGGATGAAAAAAAAAACCTTGGTTGCAATATGGACTATAGGATGTTACAGTTTTGTTTGTTTTGCCACGACTTTGTTGTAATACATATGTTGTGATACTAATTTGAATAATTTAAGCTTCATTGAAGAATAAAAATGTCTGATTCTGGTTTTGAAATTTGGGAGACAAGAAGAAAGAAACGCGATTCAGCGATGGGCGGTGCAAGGCGGCGGAGGCGATACAGATGAAGTGAAGAGGAAGAGGGATCGTGAATGGTGTTTGCGAATCTTGTTTGCAGAGAGGTGGCGCGGAGTGTGTGTTTTTTTCAATTGAGAAAACCCTTAATTTCTGAGTTTTCATATCAACCCTTGGATATTATTTTGCCACGTGTCGTGCATCTATTCGCCTAAATGGATTAAATGGATGACTCCCTAAATGGAGCAGATCTGAACTCGTGTACTGGAATTATTTATTCTATTCATTTGTTTAATTTTTCATATCGGCTTCCACCGTGATGGCACATCATTAGTCGATTTCTAATGGGGATCCAGTCAGTTACTTGATTTTTTTTATCTGTGTAGTATTAATCTTACGATGTATCTCGGCTTCCTAGAAATCGAGTTAACTTATTGAGGAAATCATTTATGTAAACTCAGGTAGGTCAAAATTGCCCAACATTTTAGGCAATGGCCGTGTTGATAACAAAAGACCAAAATGCAATACCTTTGATGAGGTTGCCTAATGCACAAAACAGTAACCTCAGAATGGTAGCACTAGACTCCACAACATCCCAACGCAAGCCTATATGCAAAGGAGGTGGATGGCGTTGTATTGAGCCTCAATCCCATTCCTCCCAACTTAATTTAAAGTTATGATCAAGAGTATATGAGCAAACACATCGTTGCAAGTCTTCCAGGAGACTGAAAGGCCATTGGGGTGAATGAACCTGATTCGGATGGGGCGATGGGCTAAAACCTAGCTCTATCAATCTGAATCTAGCTCCAATAAAGGGATAGTGCCACCATCCTTTACTCCAGAATTTTTTAACGTATTGATTCACCAATTTGTTCATCAATTTAAATTGTGATCTATGTTTGTGGATTCTGGTGCGGTACCTGAACATGCCTACGAGGTGAATGAACCCTACTTTGATGAGCTAAAACCTAGCTCCATCAAGTTGAATCTAACGTTAACAAGGGGAACCCAATACCATCATCTACAGTCTACACTCTAGTAGTTTTGGACCCTGTGCTTTGTCAATCTGTCCAATTTTGAACTTGTTACGCTCTTCAAGTTACAAGCACTATAAAGACCATATCTTTATGCAATGTAGGACTAAAACTACCCCATTGCCCCTTGCACAATGAAAGAGCAGGAGGCTGCATTGAAGGCAGACCAAATTTTCTGCAATTAAGGCAGATTTTCTATAAGTAGATTTGTCTATCATTTTTTAACTGTGGTGCTATGTTTGTGTATTCTGGTCTTGTGGCTGCTTATAGAATATTTTGATTTTGTTATTGCGGTTTTCTTTATCACTATATCAGATTGTTGAGTATTTACTATACACAATATTATTGTGCTCAAATTCTATGATAGATGTTAACTTTTAAGTATATTATTACAGAGACGAAAGCCTTAAGCTTGTATGGACAAGAAAAGATATATTATTACTAGCTATAAACGTGTTAGTGCCTATAAAATTAGTTCATGTATCTGATTCACATGTAGTGTAAGGTATTAAATTGTATAATGTCACCAGAAAAGAATTAAATTATATTTTATCATTTTCCATAACAATCTACAACAAAAATATTGCAGAAAAAATAAAGCCTTAACATGGGATGTTATTTTTGCGAAAAATAACTACAATATGTGCTAAAGTTCAGTGTTTGAATAAATAAAGATAGGCTGCTTCTAATGTGCACAACCCTTACATATCTTGCATGGTGCACAACCATTTTTTGACCATTTGATAATAAAATCCTACCAAATCTATCATAGACCCACCATACTAGATTTTTCTTACCCACATTCATTGAATCTTCCTTTCCCTCTTGGCGATTGAAGAGAAATCACCGCCACACAACCCATAGGAGAGATTTGATACAAAGGTGAACACTGGTGGATGATCAGGGAAATTTAACGGCGTTTCCCATTGAAGCTCCATGATATTTTTGATACCAACAATTTCCCCTATATTGGTTTAAATCATCATCTGTACCAAATTGAAAGGTTTAGTGGTGGTTCTCTGTTAGAAACTTTCAATTTTCAGTTCTTAGCTTTTATGTAAAAATACAAGTGTGGTTCTTAGCATTGAAAATTGTAGCTCCAATAAGAGGTGAAAATGTTAACAATTGAATCTTTCAATCTGTTTTTTGTGGGAAGCATATGAACTGTACAATCTATGGAGCTGTGTGCGTATGTGAAGAAGCAGAGGAACATAGGGAAGATGCTTTAAGAGTGGGAAAGGGACTCAGTGGGAGTGGGTAAGAAAAATCTAGAGTGGTGGGTCTATGATAAATCTGATAGGGATTTTTATTATCAAATGGTCAAAAAGGAGTTGTCCACCGTGCAATATATGTAAGGGTTGTGCACGTTAGAAGCAGCCATAAAGATATTATACATTATAGGGTTATGTTTATCGACTGAGTTCCCAGTCGAAAGCAGCTAGAGTTTGTTATAGTATATACAAGTGTAATTAAGTCCCACATCGTAGGTATTTGAAAGCCGCTGACAGAAGAAAATACATATAATAACCTGCAATACCAACATTGCAACATACTTACCTGGACGGGGTCAATGGGTGATCAATAAGGCCCATGACCTAGACGAGTGACCTCCATTGCACTTAGGAGGGTTGCTTGTCTAAGGCTCACCCAAGTGGTGGAGACCTACGTCATAATTTGTGGTAGTGGGGCCTGTGTTCGCGCGGCCCCTTTCAAACCAGGTTAATATTTTTTAGACTGTAATAGAGTTACTTATTTTATTCATTTGTCAAATTTTTTATATCGGCTTCCTACTGTGACTTTTCTGTTGGTACCAATATCACATTGTTAGCAGACTTCTAACGAGGATCTACTAGCATGATATATTCAAGAGCCAAGGAATTTTTAGAAGGGTAGGGGTAAGGCATTAATAATTATAGAGAAAAGTGGTGAAGAAACAAGCTTCTATAGCTATAGTTTTCAAAGATAATGGTTGTTGTAGGTTTGTTTTAACGAGGTTAAGATATTTACATGTGAAGTGTGTGAGTACTATTTTGTGACGAGTTCAAGTATGCTCCATTCAGTCCATTTATGGTCTGGATGCATGACATGTGGCCAAAAAACAATCAACTGCTGAGGTTGAAAGTTAAAAAATAAATCTGTTTCATAAAAAAAATCACAGATCACCGCTTCCCTCACGACTCACCCCCCTTCCTTTGTGGTGGTATGCACCAACTACTCGCCCCTCTCTTTCAATCACGGTGTCGCCCTTCTTCCTCTCATCACCTCTCTGCCCTTCTTCTAATCTCTGTCTCATCGCTGCCGCCATAACAAACTAGTTCATCGCCGCTGCTACTGTTCCAGATCAAGGGATTATTGCTTTTCAAAACTGCAATGTTTGTTCTTGGTTTGTAATTTTTTGTTCAATCATGAAGTTGCTCCATTCAATCTGATTTTGAGAAAAGGGTGGGATGAACAGGAAGGAGAAGAGGGAACGACGAGGTTCCTTTGTGACAACATCTGATCTGTGATTTTTTTTTTTTATTAAACAGAGAATTATTTTTTAACTTTTAATCTCAGCTGTTGACTGTTTTTTTGCCACATGTCATGCATCCAGACCATAAATGGACTAAATGGAGCATACCTGAACTCTATTTTGACCCCCTCCACAATCAGAGAACGGAGAGTGTTTTGATTAACACATATCTTGATTTCATGTCATGATGATTGTACACATAATGTGTTGTAAATGGTTTGAAATTCCTTCTGTCTGTGTAAGATGTAATTGCTTAACATTAAAAATGAACAATTTCTGAACAAATCTGCTACAAACTTCCAAGTACTATACAGAATGTAAACTTCAAAAGCACACCAATTCTGACATTGATTGAATACTTACATGAAACATCATTAATGGTAACTACGTCTCATGCTTCTTGTTAGAGAGAGATCGAGAAAGGGAAAACAATATTAACAATCTGTACAAAGGCCATATCTTTAGGCAACGTGGGACTAAACCCACACGATTACACCCAAACAATATTTTCCGCATTTCTATAAGTGAATTTATCTGTGATTTTTGAATTATGATGTTATGAATGTACCTTCCGGTCTGGTGCTTGCTTATAGAATATTGTGATTTTCTTATTGTGGTTTTGTTTATCACTAAATTAGATTGATGAATATTTACTGCACAATGAAAGCGCAGGAGGCTGTAATGAAGGCATCCCAAATTTGCCACAATTAAGGCGGCTATGTTTGTGTATTTTGGTTTGGTGGTTGCTTATAGAATATTTGGATTTTGTTATTGTGGTTTTGTTTATCACTAAATTAGATTGTTGGATATTTACTATACACATTATTGTGTTGAAATTCTATGATAGGTGATTTAACTTTTAAGTATATATTATTACAGAGAAGAAAGCCTTAAGCTCGTATGGAGAGGCAAACATATATCATTATTAATGATAAGCATGTTCGTATCCATTTAATTAATTCACGTATCTAATTCACATGTAGTGGGGCCTGCGCTTGCGTGGCCCCTTTCAAGCCAAGATAATGTTTTTTTGATGGTGTACTAGAGTTACTTATTCTATTCATTGGTTAAATTACTCATGTCGGCTTCCGACGGTGTCTTTTTTGTTGATGCCGATGTAACATTATTAGCAGACTTGTAATGAGGATCTAGTGTGTTGTATTCGACCAGAACTGAATTAAGAAAAGGGAAGGCAAAAGAAATTATAGAGAAAAGTGGTGAAGAAACAAGCTGCTATAGATATTGTTTTCAAATGTGACACAGTGACCAGATAGTGGTTTTTGTAGGTGTGTTTTAATGAGGATGAGATGTTTACATGTGAAGTGTGTCAGTACTATTTTATCCTCTCAGCTACCAAGAGTGTTTAGATTAATACATAGCTGACTTGGTTTCATGTGATGATGATTGCACAATTATGTGTTGTAATTTGTAAATGGTTTTATTAGTTTCGTTCTGACTATGTAAAATGTATTGCTTTACTTTAAAAATGAACTAGTTGTAAACAATCTGCTACTAACTTGGTTTTGTCAGCTTACTCCCATTGCATTTAAGTATTTGATTACATAGTAAGCTAGAGATTATCTTGGTCTTAACTGAATTAAATTGGTCTTGCAGGTTTTACATTATTCCTCGGGTTTCTAATTGATCGAATGCACCATTATCTCCAAAAGCTTATTAATTTAAGGAGTAACATGGGAGCTTCAAAAGAAGAAGTGGAGAACCTCAAAAAAGAAAATGTCGAGCTCAAAGAAAAGGAGGAGAAAGCTTCCAAGGAGATAAAACAGCTGAAGAAAGAACTTTCAACTCTAACAGAAGGTTTGAAAAAGGTAAAGATGGAATCCGAAGAGAAAGACAAGAGAGTTGAGACGGCTGAAGCTCATGTTGCTTCCCTCCAAAAACAAGCTGCAGATTTACTGCTTGAATATGACAGACTCTTGGAAGACAACCAAAATCTTCAGGCTCAAGCAGGGAGGCATAAGAGTTGAGGAATAGACTGAGATACTTTGGTAAAACAAAGTTTTGAGGAGAGAGATCTTACTAGAACCACCCCTAGTTTTGTTGCAAAATCAGCTTTATTTAACAAATGAAAGAAGGGTGTTTTTTTGGTTCTCCCTGTGAAAGTTTACAGATTTTGCAGTCCTCTCAGTTTGTTTAACATTTTCTTATTAAATTGCTTCTTAACAATTGGCCATCTTAGTTTTTTTCTTCACTTCTTTTTTTGTTTGGATCGAGTGGATACATTTTAGTTCAAGGGTTATTGGTGGGACAAATAGATGTCATGAATTAGGAAAAAAAGTTTGAATTTCATCTTATAATTATGCTTCATGGTACATCTTTCTACTCCAATTTATTCCTAAATCGGTGTTATTAATTGAGGATTGTAGATTGCAGGAAGTAGCAATTTGTTCAAATTCGGCTATGCAACAGTGCCATAGCATCACTATAGCTGCTATTGTCAATGTTGTGTTAAGTATCGTATTGCCAAACAATAACGATTATGATTCCTCGAAACACTGCCTGGTTAAGTCACAAAATGCATGTCTCCAAGCTACATATTTTACGGTGCTGAGCAGAGATGCCTTCAAGGTGATGGAAGGTTATATTTCTTCACTTGAATCAATGTAAACCGATGGTTTCCCCTTTCTTGCTATATAATTTCAGAAGTTTGCTGCGTCGAACACCCCTGATCAATTAAAGAAATCGATTATCAGCAATAGTATTAGCATGCTCAACCAAAGTTCATGTTTGAAAAACAGTGTTCATAGTTTTCAGCTGGAAGCACTCTTGAATAGTGACCTTAAACCACCAAAATGCAACCTTTATGTCCGAAAAATGAAATATTAAAGGGAAGTATAAATACTGGATTCAATTACTAGTAAGAAGAAAGAAGGAAATTGAGCAGTGAATGGTTCAAATTGGTAGCCTTGAACTAGGAAAAAGGAGGAAGTAGGAGTGCAGGGGAGTGGGAAATACATTACATATAGTAGTTGAGTCCCACATCGGGCAAAGTAAAATGTGTTGAGAGAAGGAAGTGTATAAAATAACTTGAATGTCTTCATTGTAACATACTTACCTGGATGGGGTCAATGGGTGATCATGAAGGCCCATGGCCTAGGAAAGTGACCTCCATTGCACTTTGGAGGGGTGTTCTCCTAAGGTCTACCCAAGTGGTGGAGCCTACATCATAATTTGTTGCTGTGGGGGCCTGCGTTCGCGCAGCCCCCTCCATATTAGTTATAATTTTTTTGTTTTAATATACATATGGGGCTCTTAATTTACATCTTCCATGGGTGGCAAAATGGGCTTAATCTGTTTTGTCGGTCCATTTAGCCATGAAAATTGTTGTTCACACATATAAAAGATCGAAATACCCCTTGACAGTGGTTTCATCAGAGCATTTCTAGAGGCAATACTAGTCGTACAAATAAACAAGAAAAATAAATACATTATCTTTTACAGTTGTCCATAATTAAATCAATTCGACATTTTGTTAAAATTACATGAATGTTTGAAATTCATCAAAACTTGAAATGAAAGAGCGTCTATAATTAAACAACACATTACATATCATTAAATTAAATCTCTACTGACATTCTACGCAGTTGCAGATGAAACGAACATACATATATAATATATTATCTTCCATCATATTCCTAAACATAAATCCGACGTCGCTATCGTCGCGAATAAGCCAAGGCATATAGCTCGCTGTTTTCCATGCGTATTCATCTTTATTTTCCATGAGCAAATAAGTGACGTGTATATTGATTTTCACCAAGATGCTCAAAATGTGTTAAGTTGTGCCTTCAAATCATCTAGTGAGTCAGTCGGCGTTATCATAACTTTAACCGTCTTTTTGAAAGAAGAGTACCGAACACGGCCTTCAATTTTTGCAACCTCAGACATGTTTCACTTCACAAAAGCTTTATGAAAAAATAATACATTAGGATGAAATTAAACGAAACGTAAGAATCAATAAAAATGTATATGAAATGCGTAAACATTAATAAGGAAGAAATAAGTATGCACTAGTTTCACCACATAAAAGTCATATTATCTTATATTTATATAAATTACATAATGTTAGTTATACATTGGCCACAAAAAATTGGCGTTACAATTTCGTCCCCAAAATATATGTCGCTGTAATTTCTACACAAAAAAAGGACTAACACCGACAAAAAATCACTCATTAATCACCAAGTGATTGGGGAAGATCAAGTGAAATAGAATCTTCTTCATCTTCCGCAATAACTTCAAATTGTTGCTTTGCTTTTCGGGAGTGTCGCACAAAATAGGTTTCGCTTTGTTTGACTCCTTTTTTGGTTGCGATGGTTTCTCTCCCTTTTCAATAATCATGATATCTCGGAACAGATCATGTTGATCCAAATACCCATCTTCCCAAGTCACTGCCTCTTCATTCTTGTGATTGTGACACTCCGTAGATGATGGAAGTAGTGGACAACCATCCTTCAAAAAAATAAGCAAGAAATGATTCGGAATTAAGCCAAGGCACATGATGAGACTTTTTTGCTTAACCGGTGGTGGCAACAATGTATCCCATGTCCGGAAACGTCAACCACTTATCAACATGTGCAATATCACTCATATTTGCGGGAGGATGTAAGCCATTTAAAATGTAGTTATAACGATCCTCACCTGCATATACTCCCACATAATCATCTCTATGATCTTTCAACTCTTGAATAAGATGTCTACGAATCATGATATGACTTTCTTCGGTCAATCACATGAACTCGGCTATAGCCAGAAATCCAAAATGTCCATCGCCTATAACACCCACCACTTTTTCAATAAATGGAACCATGAACTTTGACATACAAACAATAGGGCTCAAAACCGGAATAGACGTTGGAACCAACATAGGCTTTGAAACTGGAATAGGCTTTGGATACCGAGTAGGCGGTGGAAGTGGGGAACGTGATGTTTTACCAAGACGAGCACTTTTTTTTTTTTTAGAAAATGATGAAGTTGTTGGTGACGGTGATGGTTGACTATCCGTATTTTGACAATTAACAACATCCCACTACGAAGGGATTCGACTAGTCGATGTCACTTTTCCTCTAAACCTCGCAGTATCCAATTTTTTCTTGGCTCCCTTGGTTGGTACTTTTTGTGGTGGTGGAGACAACATGGCGGTGTTTGGAAATGGCAACTGCCGCAAAACCTCTTTCATTTCAAGCGTCATTTGGAAAGGGACTTTCTTGAAATGTTCTTGAATACCATTCCACTCATCCTCGACAGAAAAACCATCTTCATTACTTTCTTCGCCCATATATAACCTATTCCAATGATGGTGTATCTCATCCAATAAAATAGGCTTGTCTTCACGGATTTTAGTAGTAATAAAGCATGCACATGGTAGCCCGTACGATGTCCTTTGAACACAACCACAAATTTCCTTGTCCATACACAATGTTCCCCTACAACGTTCCTCTTCCAAAGCAATGTTGTCCAAAACATATACACATAACTCCCTAACCCATAGTACAAAGTGGCTTCTTTGAGTCTATGTTCCTATACAGTAACACTCTAACCAAATGATGTTTGTATCACAGTTAACTGAATCACCAACATATCATGTATTTTCTCCCAACAAGTACCCAAGTCACCCACACTATTGTCCAAATATTTCTTTACTATAGCATGAGCCGATCCTACCCTGTTGGTGGTTCTATAATCAAGATGCAACACATGGTCTGTCCATGCCCTCACTATTTTCACCTTCACTTCATCCAAGGTGGCCATGACATAGGTTAAGAAAATTAGGAAATCACTACAAACATCTTGGAACTCCACTAATGCATTTACATATAACTCTTAAGTGGGCGATTCAACAATAACTTTCCATGCGCTCATTATCTTCTTCACTACATCACCATGTTTCACCTCTTTCCCATTCTTTTTTCCCAATGGATATCTACAGTCTAAGATGCACCTTGCTTTAACATTTTTTTTTGCACATGAAAGTAACAATTCATTGTATAACTTTCGGGGAGAACATATGCAACCGCATTCATCAAAGACATATCCCTGTCAGTCACTTCCACCTTAGGCATATTCATCTTTGACGTAAGAAGTTTACACATCATTTATAAAACCCAAACAAAGTTTTCCTCTTTCTCATGTGTCACAAATCCAAAGCCAACCGAATATGTCAAATCGGTCGAGGTGACCCCCACTATCTCAAACATTGACATCTTGTACATGTTGGTTTTGTAGGTAGAGTCCATAACCAAAACCGTTGGAAAATTGTTAAACAACTTAACAGATGTTGGATGAGCCCAAAAGATATCTTCAATAGTAGTACTTTCACTTTGTGTTCTTGGGAAATAAACATAGTTGTGCTCCTCCAACTTTGAGATTAGAAACTGCAACACCGTCTTGTCACCTCTATTTGACTTCCATATTTGTTGACGTTCATTGTATACTTGTTTGATATTTGTCATGCAATGTTGTCTTTTGCTCTTCAAATTTATCAAAATATTTCTTGGAAGCACCTCGCTCTTGGTCAAGTCACGTACACTCTTCTTGTCATCCTCCTTTAATCTACCGATAAACATGTGTCCTTCTAAAGCCGACAACATCACATGGTTGTGAACTCCATTAAGAATGTTCAATATCCATTCCTTTGTTTGCCTACTAAGATATCCACTAACCATGAACATGCACCCACATTTTCTTGAGCCCGTTGTCTCATGCTTCAGTTTTTTTTTCCGGCACTTTGTGAGCTCCACTCCTTTCACACACTAGTCGCACCAGTGGATTGATCAAACTTGATCTTTGTATAACAATTGTAAATCCCTCCTTATTTGCTTGACGACGTACCGAATTAAGCAAGGTTTCCCTATCTTTCCATTTAATGTCGTCAGAAAAAAACCTAGTTGTATCAACTTCGTTGGCATGAAGTGGGAGGACACCGGAGTCAACATATAATGAAGCTTCAACTTGGACGGAAGCTCCATCAATGTTTGGTTTGGCTTCAACCTTAGGCGGTTTGACATCTCCGGATTTTTCGACAAAATTTGGTTGTCTCTCACAGATCATCTTCCGCGTTCTCAACCATTACTATAATTAAACAACACAAAACTATGAATTAACAACTAACTAATGGATAAACATCAATTGCATAATGAATTAAAACAAAAAAAAAGTGCAAAGTGGCAGCAACTGCGTTTTTGCCCAGATTTCCTCAGCAGTTAACTGCAAAATCCTTCGGTAGTTAACTGCCGATGTCCCCATGCATGCCTCAACAGTTAACTGCCGATCCCCCCATGTCAGTGCTTAATGTAAACTGACAACAAAAACGCAAAGAACAACAAAAAATGAACGAATTAAAAGTAACAATACCTATTTTTTAACGTCAAAAGTGTGTTGATACCTCCTAGGATTGATGCATTAATGATTTTGGGGCAAGATTTGATGAAAAAATATTGGATTTTGTGTATTTAGATGGAAGAGAAAAGAAAGGTGATGATGAAATAGTGAGTAGGGGGGCAGGTGGTTGTTTCATCTGATGAAACAGCGCCTCGACACTTAACTGCCGAGGAATTCAAAAAACTGGCGGCAGTTAACTGCCGAGGGGTATTATGGCCATTTAATGGTGTTTTTCAGCCTTATAACATGTGTGAACAACAATTTTCGTTAGCCATTGACTCGAAGTTTTGAACTCGCTTCAAATAGTCGGCTCACTTTGCTTAACTCGTTGAAAAAATGGGGTGGGCACAGATGGGGCGAGCCGACATGCTTAACTCATTTTTTTTGTTTTTTCTAATTTATCCTTTTGGATTTATTTTGGTTATTGGATTTATTTTAGAATTTGTTTTATGTTGACAGTTTTTTATTTTATTTTGCTACTATGATATTGAGTTTGGCAATTTGTTAATTATCTTGTTTTTATCAAGAATTTATTTGCTGTCTATTCTTTTATATTTTTTATGATAAAAACAACATAGTTTTTTTTATAATAGTTAAATTGAAGGAAAAAAAAGCATTAAAAGAATATTGTTTTTTTCTTCTCTCAGATTTTTTTTTGTTTGGAGGGCCGACTTGCCACTGAACGGGGCATGGTGACATTTTGGACTCGATCACCTAATTTGACTCGTCTCGCCTCGTCCGTTTTAAGCGGGTTTAGATGGGACGGACCTAACGGGGCACGCCGGTCCACTTTGCCATCGTTACTTAAAAATACTAAGGAGAAAATTAGCAGCCCCTAATATATTCAAGAAGAATTCACCATAACAATTATAATACATTGACAGCCTTATACCAAGTTGCTAGTTCTACAAGATTCAAACACATTGTTCTGGACCGGCCAGAAGGCCAATCTCATACTGACACATGGACTAAATGTCCACCGCCTTAAGGCTCGATGCCTGAAGGAACACGCCAATATCAAAGCACCGTTTTACACTCAAGCACGCCTTCGCGCGACAATCTTCATACACATGTCCTCTAACCGTTCCCTAATCACACGCCACAAAATCCGGAGACGGTTATTATCATGCACACCTATATAAGGGTGACTTTGTTTCGCCCTCAAAGTATGATTCACTTTTCACAACACTTTCTACACTCTTTCTCAGTTCCATTACTGACTTGAGTGTTGGAATGCTAACGTGTCTGCAATCACCTTTCGTCCCACCACGAAGATTCATCGCCACTGTACCGGAGCACTTTCCGTCACCGTTCCCTCTCATCCATCCTCACCGGAAAAATCACATATAAATGTGAAAATCATTCACTTGGGTGACAAAGACGATAATGGAGTTGCTCATCTCCTTTCTTTTATTTGTCTATTGTAGTTGCGTTTGATTTGTTGGGAATTATTAAAGGAGTTGGTGATTGAGACAAGTTTATTTCTTTGTTGATGCTTATTATATTGTTCAATAACGAGATTTTAAATCATTAAGGGTGTGTTTGGATTGAGGGTTTACGAGAGGAAGGGATGAGAGGATTTACTTTTCTTTTTTAAATTGTGGACTATAAAACATTTTTTTCTAAAATAAATTAAGTGTGATTAAAGTATTATAGTTATTTATCATGTTAATATGTTAACGTTTTAAAAAATATTTCTTAGTGTCCGTAATTTAAAAATGAAAAGTAAACCCTTCCCTCTCCTCCTAAACCCTCCATCCTAACAGAGATAGTACTTGAGTGACATAGAGTTGAGTGACATTGGTGACATTAGCCAATCATAATGTCACAATGCTCGTGAAAGAGAGAGAAAAAAGACACACCCTAAGAAGACCACTTTGGTTATTTAAGTTTCAAATCAAAATGGTAAATGCTACGTTGTGATTATGTTAAAAAGAAAACGTTAAAATTGATTTTTTTTTTATTTTTAATAGGTTTTAATTCTATTTCAATTTTTTATTTAGTTACAAAAATTGACAAATTTTAATTTAGTTAAAATTGTAATTTGTTGCACCAAAAAAATTATAAAACATTGTAATTTTATAAGGAAATTTTGTTTAGTCTGCTTTTGTTCACAATGTGGAAATTGATTTTGCCACATCATAGGACAAGAAATAAAGAACATACGAAACTTAACTAAATGTTTTGACTAATTTGGAGGAGGCCGCACGAATGCAGGCCCCCACAACAACAAATTATGATGTAGGCTTCACCACTTTGATAGACCTTAAGAGAGCACCCCTCCAAAGTGCAATGGAGGTCACTTTCCTAGGCCATGGGTCTTCATGATCACCCATTGACCCCATCCAGGTAAGTAATTTGTTTAGATGCTAATCAGGTTTATTTTATACACTTGCTTCTGTTCGCGTCATTTAGAAATTAACGACTTAAAAGTGCACACACTTCATTACTTTTCTCTTATCTCATTTTTTTGTTTAGGGAAAAAAAAATGAGATAAGAGAAAAGTATAAAGCTCCTTTTCTCTCTTCATGATTTTATTTACAATCTATTGCCGCTATATATACTCAGTGGAGCAGTGAGTAATAATAGATACCTGTGATTAACACCTAGGTAGCACTAAAGTTTATGATAAGTCTGAAATCTATCTCAGTTCAACTGCTTCATTAACATTTTGTATTCGTGTTATTGAAGATTGTAACCATTTTGAAATTTGGACATACATTTTGAGGAAGCACAGTACTATGTCACCTTTAAGTGTTATAGTCCTTGAATTTCAATACAGATTCAGATGCAGAACCAGCAATACTACTTCAGTAAAAATTATATTTATGCACAAAATATAAATTTTTTCATGAGCTATTTTGAACAATCTTGCGGTTGAAGGCAAGCCCAAAACTAACTTTTTTCTCTATTCGAAATAAAGATGACTTTGTATGATTGTATCAAAATTAGAGATGGTCATCCTGAAATTTCTACCTTGATACTTTGCTTATCATGCATGTATCATGTATGCTAAAGATTTTGAATGAAAAATCAATGTCATTCCAGTAATAAATCTTAGCAACTTGTTTTTGCATAGAAATGGCATGAGCCTGATATTTATTTCTAGGGTTTTCATAGAAATCATTTAACCTATGACATAAAGATAGATATTTTGAATTTAGTGTAGGCATTGAAACATTTTTACAAAGATTGTTAACCATTGTAGCCACTAAGTTAGCATCACCCATCCAATTCACAATAATTTTCTTATCAACTAAGATGCTCACATCCTTTTCTGTAATAGTAAGAAAATCTAAGATAGTTAAGTACTGAGAAATATATGCTGAATCTCGATCTGAAATGTGACATCCTTCAAATGCTAATATATTTCTCATGTATATCTCTGTTAAATCATGCACATGAAAGCACGGCATTTTCAACACACCTTTATCAAATTTCAATTCAAGTAAGCATTTACTTTAACTTACTTCAAATTCCAATCCTGCTTCTGATAATTTGACTTACACTATATACATGTTCAATTGCATAATTTGCATTTCCCATTTCTTGTACAAAATCGAATGATGATGGTAGCAAAAATGTTCTTAGAAGATATGTGAAATGTTTTGAACATGTTTCTGAATTTAAGTTCTGCATGTTGAATTGTTGAAAATAATATATAGTAATTGTAATAAATGAGGGAAATTCAAGATTTATTATAGCTAATTTGTATATGTCTTCAATAACCAAAAAAGGTAACTGATTTTCAAGGAGTACTAAGTCACATTTGATTTCACTAAATAACCAAGGTTTTAATAATATAGGGTCATTTTTCATCCAATTTTTGTATCTAAAATACCTAAGAAAATGTTCAATTATAAAACATGCATCAATTATAATGATTTTTCTGAAATCATTGCTATTAAAGCTAACAAGCCCTGCATAACAACTTCTAATTCTGCTTTCCCACTCTTGAAGTTTGAAAACAAAATCATCCAAACATAGCTTTGTTCTATTCAAAAATCCTTTGAAATATTTGAGTTTAAGTTCTTCCATTTGGTGTAAAATGTTGTTGTCACTAATTGAGCCATGTGGATTGTGAAAAGGACCAATGGAAATAATTTGAAGAGTATAAGCTTGTGGATTAGCTTGGCAAATTCTTTGTGGTACTTTGTAGATGTATTACTCATAGATTCCAGACATTTCTGGAAGACCTATTACTTTAAGCATTTCAATCAATTCATGACCATTTTGTTGTGCCTCCATTTCCTAAAAATTTCATAGATTGGTCATTGGTTTGAAAAAATTGCCTCAAAGTTTAAGCAACTAAAACAAGGAAAATCCCACTCCTTACTACTTTCATAGATGGTCCATTGTGGATCGGTATTTGAAAATTATTTGAAACTGAAACGACATGTGTCGGTTTTTTAGACGATCAGTTGATTGGTGGTTTTAGGAAAATAGGGGAAAACGAATATGAGTGCTTCAAAATTCTACTCATTTGTTTTGTTTAATTTTTGTGAAAAGGACACCTATCAAGTCATATCTAGTAGCTTATATTTTTGAAAGTTGTCGATTATTGTTAGAGTTTCAAATGATTTTTAGGCTAAATTACACCGAGGTCCTTTAAGTTTGAGGTTTGTAGCGAATTAGTCCTTTAAGTTATTTTGGTCACACATAAGTCCTTTAAGTTTGAGGTTTATAACATATTGGTTTTAAGTTATTTTGGTCACACATAAATCCTTTAAGTTTGTAAAAGTTTTCAATTTAGTCTTTCTGTTAACCAAAACGATGATGTGGCAGAATGACTTAATTGACAACTTTTGCAAACTTAAATGACTTAAGTGTGACCAAAATAACTTAAAAGACTAATTTGTTACAAACCACAAACTTAAAGGACATACGTGTTACCAAAATAACTTGGACCAATCTCTTGCAAACCTTAAACTTAAAGGACCTATGATGTAATTTAACCTAATTTTGAAGTACTTGTTTACAATTGAACACCTATTAGAGTAGTTTACTGTTGATCCCACCCTAAATCAAAATCCAAATATAAGCTATGATTTGAAAGAAGCTATGATTTTTAGAATCTATATTTTTCAGTTACTTACAGAATATCTTATGCAACGAACAAGTCACCGTTATTTTTGTTAGAATTAGCCTATAGTAGTTAGTAATTAAACAAATCAGGTCTAAAAGCTACTTAGTGAAATTATACTATATAAGAAGATATGAAAAAATTATCACATATTCTTCTACAGAATTGAAAGAGACAAAAGAAATTATATAATAAAGAAAGAAGGAGGAATCTGAATGTTGAAATAATGAAGTATTAATTTTGAGTACATAGTTTTGGTTAACTTGCAGCAGATCTCAACTCCACTCTCTCAATATTGGTTTTGGTTTGGTCTCATTCTGCTGTTTGGTCTTGGGTTTGTCTAACATGTGCAATATTGCACATGTTAAGATGACTAAAAGTAGCAAGTTTTTATTGAACCAACAATTATTTAACAAAAAGTTATATATTTAATACAAAATGTTTAAGTTCCAATACAAAATTACTATTTTAAATTTCTTAACGTGTGCAAATTTGCACATGATAGAAAAACCCTTATTTATATATTCATTTGAGATAAACTAACTAACTCATTTAAATGGGATAAGTCAACAATGAATATAGGTAATCCTTAGCAATTCATTTTCCTGTTTTTTGTTTTTTTATCGCTTTGGAATATTAGGATTTAGGAATGTGCCATGCCAGAAAATCTTTCATGGACACAATCATATATCAATTTTGTTAGGTACACCCTCCCGTGAAATGAAAAAAATTTAAGACAAAATATTTAGTTATATCAATTGATATTATTATTATTTTTATTTTATGGTTTTATGTGTGTACCCAAATATATTATACATTGGTAAGTTGTAAGTCTCGCACCCAATGTATGACATGTGAAAGTCCCAAAGCTTCACCAATGTCCGTTGCACCACCGGATTCGATCACAATGTTTTTGCCTTAATAAAATTACTATTTTCATCTCGAATGCACAAACCAAACCCAACACAATTTTAAGCCTCCGGAAATGATGCGTCTACATTACACTTCAGCCTGCTACTTGTCGGTTTCTGCCATGACACCTGAACTGGCAATGCTAGAACTGTAATATATATATATATATATGATCTTGCTAACTTGCGTCCTAAGGGCACAAAATAAGAAACTAAATGTATAAATTTAACCTTGGAAATTGTGCATTCATAACCTTAAAAGATTAAAAACTTGTTTTTTCAATACAATATTTGTTGTTTAATTCTATTTTAAGTTCTTCATCTCGTGTCTTAAGGGCACAAGTTAACATTTTCTATACATACATATATATATTGGGGGCATATCAAGTGAGAATGATATTCTTACGTGTGAGAATGATAGGAATGATTTTCAGCCTTTAGATCAAAAATAAGTTGTTGAGATTAAAAGATTTTCATGTGCCCATTTTCATTTGATTGCAGCTCTTGAGTTTTGACTCATTGCTCTCAGTCCAAGTTATGTTCCTTCATTTTCTCACTCTCATCCCAACCCTTCTCTCTTCCCCGGTGGTCATCCTCTCATCTCTGCATTTCCTGCCGTTTGTCCCTGGATCCCTCTCGACACACGGTCATCTTTTTTCTATCGCCCCAACCTTCCACCTCCGTTAAACCCACCTCTGCCGCCAGTGTCACCACCCACCAAGTTGGTGCGACTTCGCTTGCTCGTCCCTAACTCTCCATCGTCGTCTCTCTTTATCACACACACTCGTTGGCCGCACCGAGGTGAACGACGACAAGGTAAGGCGGCGCCAACCAGATTTGTTTCACGTCCTTCTTCCTTTTGATTATCTTAAAAAACAAATAATAACCACAAAATAAAAACATGCTAATCCGAGCTTAATAAATATAAAATTAGCAATTTAGAAAATTAATGATATCACGTGGATGCAGATTGAATCTGGGGAGGTGAGGGGGAAGTATTTTTTAATCTCAACCACTTATTGTTGATCAAAGGGCTGAAAATCATTCCTTTCATTCTCACATAAATATATCATTCTTACTTGATATGACCCCTATAGCTATAGCTGAATAGTGATCTATGAAAGACCTCTTTAAAATATTTAATTCCTTTGTCAAAAAAATACCAAACCATTGTGTGTATTATATATATATATATATATATATATATATATATATATATA
>Ga0228710_1001740_pt1 | contig 33302 bp, 7 predicted proteins | sample MedpolnodulmetaG_FD_177995 | JGI IMG/M metagenome (GOLD analysis project Ga0228710, IMG submission 177995) | Root nodule microbial communities from Medicago polymorpha collected in Santa Monica, California, United States - pink nodules | ecosystem: Host-associated > Plants > Roots > Nodule... | reverse complement strand
ATTGGATCGTGAATTCAGATACGTATGTATTTCTTTAAATCCTACATTAAGATTGTACGTTAATTGATTTCCTGTAAGACTACTCAATTTTTGTTTACGTACATAACTCTCTTATGGCCTTGTTAATTGTATTCACGTGTTTATCAATTGAAACATAAATATATATATCCCAGCACACAACACGTGTATTGAGACACATAACATGGATTTAAATTACAGGAAAAAAAGAGAGAGAAAGACAAAGGAGCATGTAAATGACAGGAAGGAAAAATGACGAAGAAGAAGAAGAAAAGAAGAGAAATAGAAAGAGAAATTAGGAGAGTACAATGGTTGAAAATTTAAAAGTAGATGGATGATATTTTTTTCAATTAATGGTGTAACTAGAATTAACTGATATATAATTATGTTCTCGTAGTGGTGGAAATCAATTCATTGAATTGAAATACACTTAGTCTTAAAGTTACTGTCGGAGTATGTAATTGATGATAAGTTATCTTACGTTATTTTTATTACGTTTTTCGGTTATTTTATCATACATTTGAGCGATAATAGAGAAGTTTTAGATAAGTTGTTGATGGTTTAAGAGATATTTTGTAATATTTTCAATTGAGTCATATAATTTCATTTCTTTCTTAAACCAGACAAATTCATAGGTGTTTTGAGTCATATATTGACAAATCATGTAAATCGGCAAACAAGACACCTCATTAAAGTATTGAAAGACATGAAATTAAGATTATCAATGTTCAAGAAGGCTTTGAAGGCATTACAAGTTGGGGAGATTACGTCCTAAGATCAAGTCGAAGAAGGAAAACACTCAAAGAGCGTAGACAAAAGGAAAAATCCGCATTACAGGTTGAAGTGATGTGCCGCGCACATGGGACAGAGAGCAAAATGCTCTCTGTCAGTTTACATGCGCCCCGCGCGCACTGTACAAAAAAAACAGCTAAATGATGTTTTTTCTCTACAGGTTTTGGGAAAAGGTCCAAAATTTCAACCCAACCCCAACAGAAAATATGCCTATAAATACAATTTCTTCCACTACAAATATTCCTTGAGAACTTGACAGTTCAAGAGAAAGGCATATGCTAAGAGCATCAAAGAAGAGTCTCAGATCTTCTCAACCTTTGTTTTTAGAGTATGTTTTATTTCTTTTGTATTATGTCTTTTGTTACAAAGAGTAACTAAACACATTTTGATTTGGTTTCTATGATGAACCTATATTATTTATTGGATTTTATTAATAGAAGTCTTTTATTCAGTGATGATACGAGTTGTATCTAATTTTTGTATGTTTCAAGCATTAATGCTTTCAAGCCCTGGGGAGTGTGACATACCTAGCCAATGTGACTGATCTTACATTAAGTGAAGATTGGGGTCTTGCTTAAATCATAATTGTTACATATGAACTTTATTCTTATTTCTTTAATCAATTAGAGATAACTAGGGTATGTGGTAAACTTCTAAGATTCATATGTTAAGGTGGTTCCTTTAGGTGGCGATTTAGAAATTTCAACTATGTTATGTTTCAATTACTTGTGATAGTATAATTCCCCACTTTAAATAACTATTCGACCGTGTACGAAACTCTAAAGGAGTGACGACTCTTTATCCCGTATTCTATGTATGACATTTGAGATGATGAGGAGCAACATGATACCTAGAGGGACTTTGTCCCACGAGTTAACCACTTAAGTATACTGGTGAATATTCTCAACACAAAAAAAAATTGATGAAATCTAGTCCCAACACTTGTCACTTACTGTAATTTTGTTACAATTTCCTATCATTACTTTTGTTACTCTTGAAAAAACTAACTTATAAAATCTCACACTTAAGATTATAAATTATATTGAAAGACATAGAGAGGTATGAATTGGTAAGTGCATTAAATTGTACCAAACAATAAAGTAGTAAGTTATTGTATCCACAGAGATTGTCGTTCAACGAAGAAATTTACTAAACTTATTTGAATTAAAAACAATAAAAGGGTTTATGGGTTTGTATGTTTAATTGATTGCAAAATATAGATTAGATTTTGGATTGATTTAGATGTTTAGCGGTAATTAGGGTTTCCTTGAATACTCTCTTTCTTTTTTGTTGGAATTAACCTAAGTTCCTTATAGTTATGACCTCACATTGATAAATGATGGTTCTCATATGAAACTGTGATGAATTAGTGGAAAGTTCTAGTATTTGTGTCTAGACGAGGGCTATATTTTTTACTTCCTTTAGAGATGAATCATAATCATGATATCACACTTAAATTTAACAGTAAAATTAAAGTAAATAAGCAATTTCTATTGTTCATGTTTAGGTGAGGGCAAGATAGTCAATCATATACCATAAACTAAAGATCAGGTCAACCATTAGTTGAAGAACACTATAACGTTCAAAACAAATATAATTTATATAAAACTATGATCATAATTGAATAAAAAGTTTAATTAATTGAATCCAACAAACAAAAGAAAAACATACTCAAGAACAAATTGGAAGAAGAAAACCTTCTTTGAGGCTTGAGATGCTTGACCTTTGCGTTGAACCTCCAACTTTCTGAATAAAAAATAGATAAATAGATGGTGATTTAGGATTATAGTTTTAATCATAATGATAAACCTTTGACATTTCCTATCTATTTTGTAATCTGTTAATTCCTAAGGACAAGGTGTTCATTTGGATTTCATGTTTCTTCTCCGTATACATGAATGCATCTCCAAAAAATAATTAAACTTATTCTCATGGTTGATCATCATTGAGACTCTTTGAGTGCAACCTTATTCTCCCAAAACTCTCAAACTATTCACATGTTTTGATTATATTGTCTAACCTCATTTGATACAATATCAAACTTCACATTTCGGTACTTCGGATGATATTTGGGATATGATTAAATAACAATATCAAACTCCACTTCTCGGTAATTCGTATGATATTTGATATAAAATTTAACAATGATGAGAATATATTAGAACATAAATTTATATAAAATAGAGTCTAGACTTGAGTTGATTAGGATTCCATCATTAAATTATTCCAACAATTTCAAGACAAGAAAATTCTACCCGCACATGGTCATAGTAGACAAAAGCTTAAAATATGAAGACATAATGATAAATGACATAAAAGTAAATTATTGGAAATGTAAAGAACAGAAAGTAAAAGACAAGAAAATAAACAAATGCAAATAAAGAACAAAAGCTTAAGAATAATGTAGGAATTTGAATTTAACTATAGAGTAAGATTACAAGAATGAAGAGTTGTCATTGCCTCGGAAATAAGGTCTATTTATAGTTTAAAATCATAGGCAAGGCATCATTTTCGAGTTACAAGCCATAAACCATAGAATTTCAAAGGTTTGTAATAACTATTTTTGTTCTGCAAAGGACACACGGTCGTGCTACACCCGTGCACGGGTCGTGCTTGAGCTTCTGGTTATGCTTGGGAAAATCCAGTACATGATGCACAATTGTGCTTCGCCCACGCACGGGTCGTTCTTAACTTTCAACTTCTGATATAATGCTTTGATTTTTCTCCCGATTCAGCTAAATTCTTCATTTTTTTTATCCTAAAAATAAAATTAACATTTTGTAGTAAAATAGCTCGAAAGTAAAACTACAATTACATAAACTTTATTTAATTAAAATGCTATAAACACACTAAATTAGGACTTATCAGCCATGCACTTGTGCATTTTCAGTATTCGTAGGAGAGCTTTTGAAAGACCTGGGGGCGAATTATGTAGTTTTCGGCCTTCTTCGAGCATTCTTTCGTCTTGAAAGGTCTTAGAACTTGAGATTAATTTTTCTAACTTGTATTGTCTTCAAAAGCTTTCCAAGTATCATTGATCTTCATTCTTCAATTTCCACAATCCTCCATGCAATGTCATGATTTTCCAAATTACATATGCATCAATAAAAAGACTAAAAACACCTATGGAGGTGTATGATTAGGGAAGAAACTGAATTACAATGACTGGAATGAAAACAATACAAAATATCCTTTAAACTATGAACAACTCCTCTAAATTGTCTTCAAATGCTATTAAAATAACTAAAAATATAGCATAATATCATATGATTTTCCGTCATCACATGGTATCGCTCAAGTTTTTTTTGGATATGATAGCTCAATGTACCACTTTTGTGAGCAACTATTTGACATCTCACATTGAAAAATGCTCATTAATAACATGATTGGCTCAATGTTAAGCGACAAAAACAATCACATTAGGCCTTCAAAATTATAAAATTTTACTTCGAGAAAAGGCTTCAAATACTACTATTTTTTACAAGAAATGTTAACAAACTCTTATTTAAAATAAACTTTATTTCTACAAAGATTAAATTGATTGATTTTGTCATCAATTTTAAAAATATTAAAAGAAATAGATTATGTTAATTTAATAAATAATTTTGTGTTGTAAAAGTTTCTTAAAAACAAAATTTAATCAAAAATAAATAATTTTATTAAAATAGTATGACTTATAAAAGGCATCAACTTAAAACCCATCTTAGACCTCAATTTTTCTTAGGACGACCCTGATTAGTAATTTAAATTTCTCTCATGCATGAGGAGTGTAATTTCCTCTTTAAAAGTAAAAAAATAAATAAAAATCCATCAACAACATTTGATGCTATATTTTCAAGGAATAAATCGTTGAAAATTCAGAACTAGTTTCTGTCAAAAACTAATCCATCACTAGTTCACAAAGGGGTTGGCTAGTATTTGATAGATATTATTTAATTTCTTAATACTTATATGTTCTTTAATACCTTTGAGTTTGACTTCTAAATTTTATTTCTTGTGGTCTTGTTGATTATTTAGGTTAAACTAAATGTATACCATGCTGAATTATTTTTTACTTCTAAACTAAACAAATTGAGGCTTTGATTTTGTAATTTATATTCAAGAAGTTTACATTTAAATTATCCATAAATATTTATATATGAATAACATTTTAATTTATAAAATTATCCTTCAAACCTATAAATTTAAAATAGGCTAAATTGCATTTTTGGTCCCTTAACTATTTAGGTAGTTTCGCTTTGGTCCCTTAATTAAAATTTGATTTATTTTGGTCTCTTAACTTCTCTCTGTTACACATTTTGGTCCTTTCCGTTAGTTTTAATTCAAAAACGTTAGGTTTTCTTCATTTTCTTCTGGAATTTTTCTAGGATTCTTGTTGTTGAAGGTTGATGGAGATGATATGAAGATGAAAAAGAAGAGAAGAAGATGAAGAAAACTTAACGTTTTTGAATTAAAACTAACGGAAATGACCAAAATATGTAACATAGAGAAGTTAAAGACCAAAATAAATCGAATCTTAATTAAGAGAGCAAAGCAATACTACCTAAATAGTTAAGGGACCAAAAATGCAATTTTAAATAGTTATGGCCACCTTTTCGATCTTCATAATATCATATTCCCATCAGTGAAGAGTCTGTGACGTCCCTTTCTGATTAAGGTATGTAATGACAGCTATGGTGACTAAATCTGAGACGATGATTAATCAATAGAGTACACTATCTTATGCCACAGTCAACATATAGCGACTTTTCATTACGTAAAACTAATATAATAAATGTAATAAATACTACTCTACCAAAATACAGTAAATAATAAACCTAATATACTTAATAGTTTTAAAAAAAAATTAAGTTTATCATCAATAATAATTCAGACAGACACGAATAAAAAAAATTCGCAGCATACAATGCTCAAATCATTCACTTTTTATTTGGCACTAATGTTGTTCTACCTCATACGTGCTTTTAATCAATCAAACAATTTGTGTTAAGTCTTAAGTGGTTAATGAACTACTCCCTCCGGTCTCAAATATAAGAAAAGATTCTTTTTTTAGGTTTATTGAATAGTTAATGTATCTGGTCTACATTGTAAAGTAGATATGTTAATTATTCAATGAACCTAAAAAATGAATCTTTTCTTATATTTGAGACCGGAGGGAGTACATCAAATGACGAATTATTCATAACGATTTGAGTTATTTTTTGAACAATTTTTATTCAAACTTAACTTATCTTTAGGCCGAATTTCGAATTACTAGAAACGTTTTCCCTAAAAACTGGATGGTTATACACAAAAAAAATATGGACTTTGAATTTATGTAATTACTTGTCAAGAGAAATGAAAACTTGATAAACCGAACCTAGTCAACCCTAAGAATGTTGTGAGTAATTCTAATTTTGATGACGAGTTTAGTGAAAATGGTATTGCATGAATGATTAAATTTTTTTATTTTTGAAGCGTTGATATTCATGTATATGATTTCACTTATATATATCAAAGATTAATTACACATAAATAGAAGACAAACATGCAATAAGTTGTACCGCTGGATCTTTTTGGATAGCAAAATCAATCCTTATAAATACAACATTCAAGGACCTAAGAGACATGACATTGTTATGCACGACCCTTTGAACTCCTTGTAGAATGTCAAGAGTCTTTGGTGCTAGGAAGTCAAATATGTCAAATGCAAAGGATATAAACTAATTAAAGCATGTTTATTGTTTTTTTGAAGAAGCTAAACTAACCCACCTAAATTGGCACCGGAGAGAATCGAATCTGAGACCTCGAAAAGGAGCACACTCCCAGGTCTCAAGCCAATATCACCATGTTTATTGTTAGAACAAGTTTTCTCATTTGCACATGAAAATTCCTACTCTCATGGTATAAACTAATTAAAGCATGTTTAATGCAAATGAGCACATGGAAATTCCTACTGACAGTGAAAGAATGGGATATTATACTCACTTTCAGACAGATAGAACAAGGTGAAAAATGTACTAAAATTGAAAGAGATCAAAAGTGAAGTCAAAGAGATTCTTTTAGGTAGACTCAATATTTGCTTGAGGCATTTTGATAGTCATTTACTCAATGTAATTCACCACGTATTGGGTAGATTCAACAATGTTATTATATTTAAATTATCTTAATTTTTATTTTATCAGGTAGTCTAATGGCTAGAATTCACCTTATAAGATGAATAAGTGGGGGTGTCTGGGGTTCGAACTTCAACCCCTACATATAATAATTATCTTAATTATTTACGTAGTTATCGAAATTTAATGCAAACTGATCAAAATCATCCAAACTCAATAGTTTAAAAAGAAGCTATAATAGTAGCACTTTGAAATCTTTAAATTAATAGTATCGCATAAAAGAAGAACACCCTACCACGTCCTTCATTATTTTGAATACTTTTCTTTGATAGAAATTGCTTTACATGGCCATCGATCATTAATGGAGCCCTTGACCCCCCGATATGAGGGATAATGCCAAAAGAACAACAAAAATGATGCTTTCATGAGTTACTATCGCATACAAATGATAGATAGTGGACTTAGGTTTGCAATCCACTATCTGTGGAATCTCCCATAGTATATATTATTATAGGTGTAGAATGGAATCTTTTTCCTTAGTTCAAATTAACAAACTAGAGTACTCATGTAAGAATGATGGGTAATTTCCCTCAACCAATGAACATTCACCTTTTTAGGTGGTATCCATGAACTATCTTGACCCCACAAATAAATTGCTCATTTACATCGGTTGGTGGGTAAATTACCCACCATTTTACAAAGGTAATCTAGAAAAAATCCTTAGTTCAATTATGTATATCTTGATTCTTTGTAGTTATTATATGACGCACAATATGTTATGATTAAATGACACACAATAATGTTATTTTAATTCTTAAAAATGTTATTTTAATTATTTACCGTGGAGTTTTGTTGAGTATGGCTCAAAATTAATTTAAAATTTAAATAAAAAATGCGTAGGTACCATGTAGTTTTTGGATACATGTAACATGCAGTAAAACTAATTTAAAATTTTAATATACTTTAAAATAATTATATACAAAAAATAGATAGGACGTTAAACAATTAGATATTCTCATAAATAATTATATATTGAGATTCATACCCAACAAAATTGCAGCACCAGATCGTTAACTTTCTTTTTTATGAGAATGACTCACACCCTTCCTTACCTTGTTTTGGACGGTTAAAATTAAAAAGATATTGTTTTATCAGAAGTGTATCTATACCTAACTGAATACATGGAAATATATCACGTAGTGTTTGGCTGACACGCTCAATTTGAAATTTTACGAAACTTTTAACTAAAACGTGAAATTAAAATATATTTAGTTAAAGCTCGTTTGGACTTTTCAGAAAAAAGTCATATGATTGAAAGTAATTGATAAAACAAATATAGATGGACAACTGAGAGTGTCAAGACATGAGTCCTTTAAAACAATAAAGTGTTTATTCTTAAGAAAATAAAACTAGAAATTATCATTGTTACTTGTTAGGTCTTAATTGATTACTTCGTTCATTTAGTAAAAAAAAAAATTAATCCCCCTTTTTTTTTACTGAAAAAAAGAATTAATTACTTCGTTCATAATTAATGTATAAATATACATGTATTCTCTTATAAGCTAATGTAATATATATTTTAAGCCAATGTCTCGCTGTCTAATTAGTAGAAATATAATATATTCTTTTTAAAAAAAAGTAGAAACATGTTAGATATGGAAGAATGTGTATATGAATACCTCTTAGTGGAAAATTTCCTACTTTATTCCTTCAAAAGATAAATCACATGAAGAGAGTGTTTATTCTTGTTCATTTGTCGACTTCAAACAATTAATTTCGTGCTATTTAATTTGAATGTAGAACTCCTCTTTGTTTCTCAAAAGAAATTCATACCATAATTTTGGATGCATAAATATTCAATTAATATCATATATTTAAAAATGTATGATTATAATAATAGAAATGGAGAGTATATTTGTACTCATTTAAAATACAGTGGTATGTACTATTATCTCTTCAAATGATGAATCGTCCGGGAAAATTTGAATTCAATTTTTCGATGGAATATAGTGACGGACCTACAATAAGGTTTTGTGTGGCTATAGCCATGCGAGAATTTAAAAAATACTGCTACCATTAAAAATTTCTTTTTTAGTGACTGAAATTTCGATCGCTAAAGCATAAAAAACAATCAATAATTTGTTTGGCGATAGAAATAGTGACCAAAATTTTGATTGCCTTTAAATATATTTTATTTTCGATCGCTATTTCGGTTACAAATGTTGGACTTCTTTTTTACAACAGTTTCTATTTATCACTTTTTCCATCGCTGTTTGTTTATCCTCACAAAAAAAAATTATTCAGGGGTTCGTCTCAGGTGCAACAATTGTTGGCCAAACTTCACTTACTTTTCGGACGAACTCTGGATTACTAGGACTCTTCTCCTATGAAGGAAATGATTAAAAAAAAATTTGATATGCACTTTTACCTTTCAAATGTTTTGTCAACTTATCATATAAGTAGATAAGTTGAGTCTCTTATTGTCTCTTAATACCCTACATAGTATAGCATATATTACATTTTTAATGTTTACTATATGAATTCTTATGTGCTCCCCTGCCTGCACGATGGAAACAAACATGGTTCATGTTCTCACCTTACAAACATAGAGTCATCTATTGTATTTAATCTCATTATTTATTTTTCTTTAGGCAAGTATCTTCCACTTAAAATGATCTTTGGAAAGTTGTGGCAGTGCGTTATTTCTCTAACATAATAATTAAAGATGGGTGGAGCTGATTCAAGGAATAAAGAAAGAGAAAAGATATTGAAGTAAAGTTGTAGGGGTCTAGAATTGCTCAAGATAATATATTTAATTTATAGTGCGGAATTCAATTATCCATTACACTATCTATTCAATTCAAGAATGAAATTGGGGAAGAAGTTAAGGATTTGATTGGCATCGACAAAGGGATAAAGGTCACATCGGCAAAGGGAAAGTAAGTGCATATTTAGAATGGTTATGTTATGAGTGTGTTAGAATTATGGTGAACTAATGCAATTTTAGTAAAAGCTAATTAAGCTTTAAAAAATCATAGCGTCAGTGTGATTTTGCAAAATCCATTGCTCATCCAAAGGCTAATGCTTTGTTTGGTTTGGTGGTGGAGAGTGGAGACCCATTATCGCGTCTTAATGGACAACTTGCCGTGATTTTACTGAATATGCAAATTGTAACTATATACTTGCCGCGCGTTTGGCCAACCTCAATCGATATCTAAACAACTAATTGATAAATTATATGTCAAAGATGCAATTGTTAGAGATCCGTTCATGTGTTTTACACATCATTTGGAGGATTTTAGAATTCTCGACAATGGTCCTTCCACTCAGCTTATGGCTAATTTCTTTTAAGACGTTTAAAACATAATAATTAATGAAACTTAGGAACAGAACAAGAGTAGAATGTAGCTAAAGAAATTGAGTCAGGAAAATGTAGCTAATGTAGAGGTAAAGTGGAAGTCGGTTGGTAATTATTGTAGTTTTTAATTTAAAATATGCTTTTAAGTTAAAAGTTACTTATTAGAAAATAAATTAATTATGAAACATTTGTATACTTGTACTTGAAAATGAGATCTTAAAGTAGAGATAATAACATATCAATCATGACCCTTACAATTTTAGAGTTATAGGTCTAGCGACTGATTCTCAGCATCACGGGTTCCCTAAATCTTTTTCCATGAAAATTTACCTCCAACGTCTAACCATTATCATATTATGTTGGCGGTGATTGACTCGTTGATCTTAAAGTAGAGAATGCTTGACTCGTTGATCATGAGTTTTGCGATTTTGTTCATGATTGTTGGAGTTCATATGGGAACCAACAATTTTCGGATAAACTAAAGATTTGTGCTTCCAATTCATCCCTTTGAAATAAAAATCATTTCCAATACCTCGGACACGAGATTGACAATTGTAGGAAGAAAGTAGATCGAGTCAGAAGTTAAGTTGATTATCAAAATGTTAATTTGTTCAATGCTTTGAGAAATCGTATGTCATATTTATTAGTACAACAAAGTGTGCTTTGGCGACAGCGTGCTAAAACTCATTTAAATACTAAGTTATTTAACGGCTCAACTACTACATGCCCAAAGATAATAGAATTACTTTTTCGGTGGATGATTTTAATCATGAAAGCAATCATATCATCACTGGTGTAAATACAGGTATCCCATGTGGGACGATCAGAGTCCAACCATCATGAAACTCCACCCCAATAACCAAAGGTTTTTCAATGGAGGATGGATGAATGTACAATGAAACAATACTCAAAACTTCCTATGAAACCAACTGATACTTATTGGCATCTGGATGAAGTAGGGAATAACTTCCAAAAATACCCTTACTCTTCTTCCCCATCTAGCGCCACAAACTAAAAAAAGGGGAAAATAATCAAAGTACACCACCAAGAAAAAACGAAGAAAGAAAGAAAAAAAAAAGGGAATCCAGACGATTCTCTCCCCTGTAAAAACCCAATATTTTATCATTAACACACAAATCAACAGATCAATTTTTCTTAGAATAAAATAAAGTGTTCCTTCAACTGCTCAATCATCATTAAATGCTCAAGCGAAAACGTTCCCACGCGTATGTTTCGAGTCACTCTAAGAAATGTGACATAAATACAATCACCACGCACAAATCCCAAGACTTCACAAAAACTAGGGTCAAATCATGTATTGAACCACACCCAGAAAAACCAAAAGAGTCGTGTAACATAAAATCATATACTTAGGGCACCTCTAAACTGTCCATATGATCCAACGATCACCCAATCATCACTCCATAATGGAAAAACCAACATATCCACGTCCGAGAGCCTATAAACAGGGGTGCGGCGTGGTGAAATCATATACATTCTCTCATTCCATAAAATCACCTCAAAGCTCGTTGAAACCTCAATGACTTGAGCGTTAGAATGTCTTTACAAATATGTTCCTCTTCGGCGAAGAATTCCACCCGACTACAGTGAACAAGCTTCAACCGTCATAAACCACCACAATGATTGCTTAACACCACCTTCGACTAAAATTATGATCCGAACATTGTGAAATGAACAAGCTCTGACCAGCGTAAACCACCACAATGATTGCTTAACACAACCTCTAGCCAAAATTATGGTCTATGATCAAAACACTAATAAATAAATAAATCTTTTGTAAAAAAAAAAACTTTTTCCCCATAAAAAACTAACAAACGAATATTAAAATTTTAAAGTAAAAAAACATATAAAATATAAAACCGGCCGCAATTCAACTCGATTTACTATCATTCAACCCAATATAAATTAGATTACTTAAAAAAAAAATTAGATTATGATTCAAATAAATAAGTGATTTGTCTCAAGTAATTAATTAGTTCCATCAAAGAACGAATTGTTCAGAAGAATTCAAATTCAATTCTTAGATAAAACAATCATAGATCAGATTTTACTTATCATCCGACCAAACTACCAAAGTCAGATTCTTATTCAACCAATTGAATTGGCCTACTCAATATATGAAATATTGGTGCGAAGTACAAACTATAGGCTTTCTTAAAGGCTGTGGTCTTAAAATTGGGTGCCATATAAATCATCGAAAAAATCATCTAAGATTCTAAAGCACCACATTAGGATGCTGGGCCCTATGATGATTGCTCGTCAGGTAACAACGTGTAGTGGACAAGTTTCACTAATCCACCATTTTTTTCTGTAGTTTGTTGACGTCAAACAAATTTTAACGAGTTTTTTTAATATATTTTATGATTGTTTTAAAGTAACTAATTTCGTGAAAAATGTTAATTTTAAATATAACTCCTTTCTTTAAAAAAATGTAACTTTTTAAAAAATAATTGGCTTAATAGCAATTTTAACTCCCTAACTTTTCCAAAGTTGCGATTTTGACCCCTTAAGGAAAAAAAACTACAAAATTGTCCCCTAAGTTTTGCACATGTGGCAGTTTTGGCCCCCAAGGCCAATTTTGACCCGGTCTATGCTGCCGTGGCACCCTAAGTGAGGGGGCGGTTTTGTAGTTTTTTTCTTAGGGGGCCAAAATCGCAACTTCGTAAAAGTTAGGAGACGAAAACTGCTATTGAGCCAAAATAATTCGATCACAGTAAGATGTAATCAACTTACCGCAGTAAGATAAAATTATTCACTGATTAGACGGTAAAATTTAATATCTGCAGTGAGTTTTTTTTTCAAAGAATCTACACTTGTGTTATGAACTAGAGTAGTTATGACAAACGTTTATTTTGAAGGGTAAGCTGATCATCATCAATATGTGTTTAAAAAAATATATAGTTTTACATTAAATAGATTCTATCAATGTATCTTTTGTTGCACGCAGAAAATATCTGACTAAAAAAAATCTATCAATGTTATTTGAGTTTGGAATATTAGAATAAAAGTGAATGTGGCACATAGGACTCTTGTTAGGGGGACTTATTCTATGCTTACTCAGTCCTTGTGTTTTTGAGTCTTAAGTATGTACTTTTTTCTGTTACCATGTTATGTATATGAAATTTCCACTTCCGTTTAGTGTAACTAATTTTCTTCAGACATTTTTTTGTTGAATACAAAAGATGGGTTTTGCCTCCCAAATAATTTTTCTTCATACGTAAGAATGGGGATCGAATTTCTGACAATTTACTTAAGAGTCTAAATTCTTTACTGTTTACACCAATACATTTTGGTGTATGTACATATTTATATCGGTGATATTAATGATTTAGAATTGCATTATTGCAATGATTTTTCTTAGTTTGAAAAACAAAATCTAGTGTTTAAAATCAATCACGAAATTATTTTCCAGCTGCTATAGTCAAAGGTGACACAGTTCCAGCAACACTTTCTCGTATCACCGTGCCGTGTTCTTAATTTTGTGTGTGTGAGAAAGCAAATGGGGACAAAGATATGATAGGCATTTCTATAAGTGGCGTGGATTTGGAACACTTAGATCCAACCACATCGTGTCACATACTAATATGGTGGGTTTTGCTGAATCACCTTCCCATTTTGATACACAAGATCCATAGTACTTGCATTTTCAAACTATACAATTGTTTGACTTCACAATCATTATCTTCCTATTCCAATAGAGTTCTCAACAGAGAAGAGACAAGATGGAACATTTTAGCAGGAGATAGACATGTCACTCTAGTGAGTGGATCTCTCTTTCATAAAAGACCCAAATTTATAAAGAAGCAGCTAAAGACAACAAACGTATCTAACATGCGCACGGCCTATTTTTTGAGTTGAGTTGAGATAAAGCACAATTCTTCTATTGGGCAGTACTAAAAGTTCAAAATAATATATAAAGTGTTTTATATATTTACTTACAAAGTTTGATAATAAAAAAACAACCGTGTGATAATGTAATTTTTTCCACCGACGTCCAACCATATACACTACTAAGAGTACATGTTGAAATCTCTATTTGTGGCACGTACAAATGAACGTTTTCATAACACTTGTTTTACACAAATAAATTAAATTCTTAGTTTGATATTTACAAAAATATTGAATCATATAAGTCATAAAAAGATAAAGAGGGTTTGCTCTTTAAAAATGTGGTTTCGGGTTCAAATCCCTAGAAAAGTGTTCAAACAAACAATATTAATATTTATCGGTTTAAGTTAGGTTTTACCAACAAATATAAAAATTGAATGCTATCATGTAAAATTATAGATAGCAAAATTTTCAACCGTAACAATCATTAAAGACTTTGTTATTAGTGATATGCTATGTATTGATATGATGCTCTATTTCCATAGACTCCACTAACTCGCACAGGTAATTCTCTGATGCACGTCAATCATAATATGTATGTATTGTTTAGTGCTTCATTTTAGATATAGCTGGATACTTTTATTTGGGTTGTTAATTTCTTATTTTGATAATTCTTTCAATATTTCCAATTCTTAATATAAGAATTTTATAAATAAACCAATGTTTACACTTAAATAGAAGGCAAGCGGACATCAAGGTGCGCCACCAAGCCTTTTTGAATGGCAAAATCAATCTTCGTAAAAGGTCAACAACCTTCTGTGCTAGAAAACCGAAAGTGTCAAAAACAAATGGTATAAAAACATGGACCTAGGAGACATGACATTGTTATGTATGACCATTTGAACTCTATGTAGAAGGTCAACAACCTCCTGTGCTAGAAAACCGAAAGTGTCAAAAACAAATGGTATAAAAGCATGTTGATTGTCAGAACACACTTTCTCATGTTTGGCCACTTTGCTTGACACAACTTTTAGAGCTATCTGTCATACCGTAAAAACCCCGACAACTAAACCCACAAGTCAAGTCTACACATGCATGTTTTCCTCATATCCATTCGTACACCATAACATCTGCATGCCTGAATGTTGATCTTCTATCTAGTGGGTCAGTCAGGAAATATTTTTTGATATACTCCTGTCCGTCTGAATATATCAAAAAATATTTCCCTAACAAAATCATGTGAATATATCAAAACATACTTCTCTAACAAAGTCATGTATGTACTTAAAGCTGGAAAACTCCTTACAATGAACGACATGCTCTCCAAAAATATCCAGACACGCCTTACGACAATCAGGACACACCTCATCAATAGAAAATAGTATAATCATAAAGCAATATCTAAGAATAATACAGCACTTCACTGGTGACATGTTGATTTAGATGAGATTATAAAAACCTTTCACATTAAACACCAATTCAACAGGTTCTAATTTAGATGAGATTTTTAACCATATTCCTCTAGCTGATCCTCCCTCCGTTCTAATTTAGATGGACCCTACTATTAATTACTTTGAAGTATTTTCTCATGTTGCAAGGCTAGACCCTTAAAGAAATTAGGGAGGCTGTGATAAGTTCTTATCAAATGACATATTTAGGCTTAATGTCTTAAATCTTTGGCGTCGAGGTCATTCAATAATATGGCGAAATCTACAAAAATTTGCACATGAAATTTGCAAGTGAATTTGAAAAGTTTAAACTAATAAATTCAAAGCCAATTTCCATGCCAGTTTAAGAAAAGTTAATGCTTACAAGATAACAAAATAGCAAAAAAAAAAATGTAATGTTTTTTTATAACCTGAATTAGCTTATCCAAATTGTCATCCAAACAAATTGAATCTAAGGTCTTAAAAGTAACACACTCCAAGGTCAACATAAAATGTAGACTTAAATTAGCATTATACGAGAGTTGATTCCCGAGATATTTGTCTTAATTCAAAGTCTCTAAGATATAGTTGCAACAACTTTAGACTTTGGAGATCGTCTGCATAGCAGATTTAGTCTCGAGACCGAAGAAACCGGACATCTCAAAAAAAATTGAAGTAATTAAGCAAAGAACTTCGTGTTGATGGTGAAAGCTTAAATTGAGAGGTAACATATTTTTACCTTAAAAGAATGAAAATACACCATAAACAATTTTTTTTTGTGGTGATCAGAGTTTTGAACTTCAAACCTTGGATATATTATATGAGTTTTTCTATCATGTGCAAATTTGCACATGTTAAGAAATTTAAAATAGTAATTTTGCATTGAAACTTAAACATTTTGTATTAAATATATAACTTTTTGTTAAATAATTGTTGGTTTCAATAAAAACTTGCTACTTTTAGTTATCTTAACATGTGCAATATCGCACATGTTAGACAAACCCTATATTATATATTGTGCTACGAGGACAAATAAATTTCAGTTACACCTTAGATTAACAACAATCACCAATTTCTCCTCTTATTCCTCTACCCACTCTTATCCTCTCCTCACTTGTTTCTTCTCGTATCTTTCTTTCTGATTTTCGAATATTTTTACCTAGTTTATCCATCTAATGTATCCAATTTTTCGAATTAGACCACATCAATTGTTTAGTTGATCATCTGATTCCAAGGGTCTGATTATTGCACAAAAACACACAAGATTATTTCCCTAGAGTTTCCAATATTCAATGGCCAGAGACAAAATGCAGCATTGACCTATTATGGCGAAGAGATGATACATAGTTGAAGGAGCTGGTTTAATAATAGAAATGTTACAACCTACTTCCTCGAATTAATTTAAATTCACTTATACATTCATTGAATTATTTGGTTACTTATGACACTAGGAAGTTCAATGCATAAATAGTCAACTAATCAGTCAATGATAGCGAATGCAAAGATTGCAACACTGCAACAATTTATCAAAGCTATATTTGAGCCCTTTGAAATATTACAATCCTTGCAACAATTCAAATTCTTTCACCTCAGTCCCATACATATCATACCCTTTGAGACTACCCTTTGAAATAATAGGTACTATTGAATATTTTAAATTATCATTTAGTACAATAATATAATTCTTTGATAACACCCAATAAAACTGACTAATTCAAGCCTTTCGATTTGTCAATGAGCATTGTGCAATTCAAAATAAAAGCAAATATACAAAAATATAACACCACTTGACAAACGAATAGAGTATCTACATTAGTATTATTTAGAATTTCAACAAATCTACATACAACAAAAACTGAAAAGGTAGTCTCAACTCTCAGACATCCAAGGAAGGATAAAGCAGCAATAGCTCTCAAGCCTGGCGAAGGCGAAAGCTCTTAGGCGGCCACTGCGAATGTTTTGAGAAACAAGCCTTTGGATTATCATCATTGAGGAATTGAACAACCAAATATAAACAACAATCAAGTAGCCCTACTTGCCAACAATTTAATAATAAAAAAAAACAAACAATAAAAGTCGTCTCAGACATCCAAGGAAGGATAAAACAGCATTAGCTCTCAAGCCTGGCGAAGGCGAAAGCTGTTGGGCGGCCACTGCGAATGTTTTGAGAAACAAGCCTTAAATAATATCATCACAGACAACGATAATACAATGTAGCAACATATACAGTGTTAAACAAAAAAATGGATAAAACTACAAATCCATCCTATATCAATATTAAACATTAATCGATTCAATTTCAAAAAACATTTGACAACAATTTGAACATTAAGGAGTCATCATCAGATAGGAGCGAAAGACTAAAATTTGAATAATCACGAATTCATCATTTGAACTATGCTATTAATCATCATTTGACTCTCCAATGTAAAAAATAAATAAAAGTGAACAAAATGGCCTCATAGAGAATATCAATTTTTCCACATAAATTAATTCAGACATATGCTTGTCTATTGATTAATTTAAATCATTGGCCAATTGAAAACATTTAAAAATATATGGATGATGATGAATAAGAAGGGACTCAGAGAGTATAACAGGATTTGTCGGCAAGGCCAACTTGGCCAATTACGACGAACGAGACCTAATTAGAATCGTCACTGTCACCTTCAAATTCAAATTCAATGTAGTTTTAAACATAACTGAAATTCGATTGAACAAAGATGAAAGCGAAAAGGGATATGGAAGAAGAAAATTGAAATGCGGCTGCGGCTGCTATGAGAAACCCTAAACCGAGTGAGGGCGCAATTGAAAAAGGAGTACAGAGAGGTGCTTATAAAGAGTAGCGAGTGAGAGCTGCTAGGGTTTTGGGTGTGAAACGTTAGACAGCTGTCGAATGATTCGGCCGGACCCGCAAGGGATCCAGCTTATATATAAATGGATCCGATTTGGTTCAATTGCTTTTAAGTCCCTCAAAAATCCAAAAATATCCCTCTTTAAAGTTACGACCTCAAACTATCATGTCTTAACTATCGATCAATGTCAATTAGAGGTTACGACTGGAACTGCCTCAAACAACATGACACAAGGAATCAGTATTCTTACATGTGTTTTTGTTGCATCTAAACTCGAATTCAATTCTTAATGCATTCAAACACACTTTTTAATTTAGTCTTTAATTTTTAATGCGACATTGATGTTTTCATGTCATAATTTTTTATATTGGTATTTTTAATATTGCGGTATTGAACATATTATGTTTATGAATTTTATGTAAAGTCATGAAATTTATTTACTTTCCCAGTTATTATTATTATTGTTTTGGACTGACATAAAGCCCAAGGATAGCGCCCCAACAGGTTGAGGCCCAAATCACTTAAAGGGCAATACCGCAGAGGTGCACGTGATGTCATGTGCGGCTTACCGCACGTGAGTGTGCTCAAAACCAATCTCTGTCGTTGAATTCATCCTCGATGACTTTCGTAGATCACACCACAAATCATGGAGGTAATTATCAACCTACCCACCTATATAATCGTGATCCAGCGCCACGCTTAGGGTACAATTCATTCACCACTTTTTTTTGCACAAATCCACCTCTTTTCTGATACTGACTTGAGCGTTGGATTGCTAACGTGCCTTCATGAACCATTTTCCTCCGCATAAAATTTTCTTGCCCCATGCTGGAACATCGCGCACCACTGCTACGCACCTACTTCTACCGGAGTACCACCGCTACATCTCCTTGATTTGTACGGACAAATCAAGTATGTATGAATTTTGTGCATGAATGGCACAAGATCTTAATGATACAATTGTGCATCAATTTTGTGCACTCTAAATGATACAGCTCTGCACATTGCAATTACGTGCATCAAGCGTATTAGATTCCAAGTTTCAATCCAAGATTTGTACTTATCCCTCAAGAGAATCGATGCTTAACACCCAAACCACATGAATCAGTGCTGTTTAAAAGGGACATTTAAGAAAACTTAAGGGGCCTGCGAGCATTTTGAAGGGCGTATAGAGAAAACTTCTGACCACTGTAAACTATGTGGACTAAAAGAATATTTGGAAAGCTGAATTATGTAGGCTACGATAACTATTTGAAGATTGCTTTTTTGACATTCATTGTGTCTTAGTAACAAAGTAAATGACCAAAAAACCCAGTGGCAGTTAACTTTCGGCGTGTTTTTTAGTTATAAGCCAGCGGTAGTTAACTACCGTCGGGGATATTTTAATCTTTTAGTTATGTTTTTAGGAAGTATTGAAAGTCAGAAAAGCAATTGTCTAACTAGTTTTATCCCAAAACACGACACCTATAGATTTTATTGACATGTAATCAACCATATCAATATAGTTTTGCAAATTTATCCTTTATCTTATGATTTACTTTTGACATATGCAATTCTTAGTTTAATAGCTCACGGAAAAAACTCAATTCTATACTTAACACTCATAGTTTAAACAACCAATTTTTTTTTTGACGCGGCATACCATATAATTGAATTGCAACATATCAAATAAGTGGAGTGTTCACAGTTTAAACTTTGACCCCTACATATATTATGCATTGTCGCTTACAACTGAGTCAAGTTTATGACGACAAATATCATTTTATTTTATGGGTCTGTTAACCTGTGCCCCTAGGGCACTAGTTAAGCAGGTAAAAATGGAAAGAAAAACAAAGTCAACGTTAAAAGCAACTCTTTTTCAAGTTTCAAAAAGTAAAATATACAATTTTCGAGAAAGTATTTCCTTTTATAATTCCTTAACATTTCCCTTATTTTATTTACAAATTTACTATTTAATTGTCATGTAAGCACGACTTGCAAGAACAATTTTTTGTAGTGGTCGAGATTCAAACCTCGACTCTCCATTTCTCCATATTTAAAAAGTGTGAGCTCCATCCACTATGCTACTTGACCAAAAAAGGTGACCTGCCAATTTTTTCTAGGGTCATGTTAACTTGTGCCCATAGGGCACAAGTTAAGAAGCTTAAAATGGAAATTGAAAATAAATTGGCTAAAGTGCACTTTTCACCCCTTAAGTTTTAAGAAGTTGCGATTTTGGCCCCCAATTTAAATAAATTACAATTTTAGCCCCTTTCATCCGAAAATTGATGAGAAGATACCACGTGTCCCAAAAAAGGGTCATAATCGCAACTTTTTGAGAATATAAGGGGTCAAAAGATCATATTTCCCTTATGTTAGGGGGTCAAAAGAGCATATTTTCCTAAACATAGGGTGTCACTTTTGTCATTTTTTTCATAGGGGGTCAAAATCGCAATTTTTTAAAACTTAAGGGGTGAAAAGTGGACTTTAGCCAAATAAATTTTATATTGAAAATATAACTTTTAAAACTTTTAAGACATTAAATGCACAATTTTCAAGAAAAAGTTCGCACATTTGATTTCTTAACTTATGCATGGAGGTCACAAGTTAGAATTTCCCTTTTTTTAATATTAATATGATGGAACATTTATATTTTTTTCACGGGATGATGAAACATTTATCTAAAAATGAAAAGTAAAAAAACCACTTGGTGAAAAAAATATTTAATTGTTTGTATTCTGTTTTTTTTAAAGGATTTGTATGCTTAGGAGTATTTTTCATAATCATAAAAATGTTAGGGTAAATAAAATGTCATAATCATAAAAATGTTAGGGTAAATAAAACGGTCTCTTTATTCCTCTAAAGAAAAAATAACATATCTCTTTATTATTTTATTTTTTGAGAGGAAATTTGTCTCTTTATTGTTTCCAATAAACAAAATGAACACACTTTTTTGTTAGTTAATTTAAATTTTGTCTCTTTATTGTTCCAAGCACAGCACAACACAACACATTTGTTCTGTTCCTCTTTTTATGTCTTTTGACCGTTGCTTTTCTCAACGTCTCTCTTCGTTCACACTCACTCTCTCGGATCGAGCTCTCCTTCGCTCTCTTCAGGTACAATTCTTCTAACCTTCACTTCACTGTTCATCTTCTTCCTTAATCAAACCTTAGTACTCATTCCGCATCTTCTCTCACTATCACTATTCACTTTTTTTTTATCACCTTTTCTATGACCCTTTTAGTTATAATTCGATACGATGTGACTCTTCATTACCTTTCTTTTATAGTTTTCGCTTTTGATTTTTCTTTTTTTGGGGTTAAAAGAAAAATCCCACATTTAAAGTTTCATACTTTCATGCTTTGTTAATGTTTTAGTATTCTAGTCGTAGTTCATAAGTTTAGTTATTTATAGAAAAAAATAGAAGGGGTTTTGGGATTCAGGAATATATATTACTTCTTTCGCATGGCCAAGTATTGTTTTTCAACAAATCTTTACTTGAAAATAAAGAAAAGCATCAAACTTTATTGATATTGATTAATACACTATTACTTTAGCCAAAAAATAATGTTTAATTTCATTTTTGTTATTTTTTTTTTTCCTTAATTCAATATATTTATATCGAGATTTCCTGTTTCTGTAGACAAATGCAAGCCTGAGATTGGATATATTCATAGGGTTTGAATTTGAAAGTAAGAGATGGGATGTTCTCAATCAAAGTTAGATGATGAAGAAGCAGTTAAGATTTGTAAAGATCGGAAAAGATTCATAAAAGAGGCTGTTGAGCATAGAACTCAGTTTGCAAATGGACATATAGCATACATTCAGTCTCTCAAAAGAGTATCAGCTGCTTTGCTTGATTATTTTGAAGAAAATGAGGCACTCGAATTCTCATTCGATTCATTCATGACACCACCCGTGAAGAACAAAGCTAGTCCTGCAGTCATTTCGATATCGAAACATTCTTCTCCATCAACAATTGAGTTTGGACCTAATACTACAACTTTGAAAGTGAGTTATTTGAGGCCAAGTGGTAATCCACCGATTTCGGTCGAGGAAAGGCCTCCATCGCCCGAAATGGTTAGAGTTGAGACGTATTCTCCAATGTACCAATATGGTATAGATGGTTTTTTTGGTATGCAATCCCCGCCTATGAATGCGTCAATTTTTGCCTATTCTCCGAATAACAGGCCTGTTATCCCTACCGCTTCACCTCAGTCTTCTCAATGGGATTCCTTTTGGAATCCTTTTACATCGTTGGACTATTTCGGTTACCCTAATGGAAGTAGCCTTGAACAGATTGTTATGGATGCTGAGAACCGAGGACTGAGGAAGGTTCGAGAAGAAGAAGGGATACCAGACCTGGAACAGGAAGAAATGGATGATGAACAAGAAGATTTTGTTGTAAAGAGAAATGTTGCTGAAGAAAGAACCAAAATTGATGTAAACTCCTCCAAAGAAGAAGTCATGGTTGAAGATGTTGATAAACATAAGAAGGAAGAGAAAGAGAAGGGAACAGATGCTGAAACCGAAACTGTGCAGGAAATATCAGACTCGAAAATCAATGGCGGCGAGTGTTTTCAAGTATCGAAGTCTCAATCTTCAGGTCATATGGAATCTAGCCATAAAGAAATGGCAATTGATACTGAAGAAGCTAAGGAAGAAACACCAGGTTTTACTGTTTATGTGAACCGAAGGCCGGCAAATATGGCTGAAGTGATAAAGGATCTTGAATCTCAATTCACAGTTGTCTGCGATGCAGCCAATGATGTCTCGGCATTGTTAGAGGCCAAGAAAGCTCAATACTTATCCCCTTCTAATGAACTTTCAGGTTTGGTGGAAGTGTGAAATTTATATTTTCAATTTGTTGAAACTGTTTCTTCAAATGCAGAAATATGTTCTTGTGAGTTACGTCTCAAGTTTCAAGAATATTATTCGTTCTCAAAATGTTTATTTATGAATGAAAACATGAACTTTGATGTTCATTTGGTCAACACATTAACTCAATGCATTGGATTTTAGTAAACCATTTTGCGTTCACTCGTATCTATTTGTGAATTTTCATGAATATAAGTTCAAATTATATTTATTTTGCAGCATCAAAGTTGTTGAATCCAGTAGCCCTTTTTCGCTCGTCCCCGTCAAAAATTATAACAAATTTTTCAAAAACTAGGGATGAAGTTTATGATGATCCATCAGAGGAACAATGTGCGTTTTCTGTTAGTCACCAGTCAACATTAGACAGGTTATATGCATGGGAGAAGAAGCTCTACCGGGAAGTCAAGGTATAATATTAAAATCATAATGCCTCTAACTGATGAGTATAAATCTTTCTAATGTACCAGAGACCAACTTCAACAATTGAATTTATTTTAGTAATTTTTATTTCAGTCTATCATATTATTACTTTTACAGGTCATTATCGTGCTTATGATTCATACTATATTAATAATAGGAAACTTAATGCTATGCTCACCTTCTTTTTCAACAGTCAGGAACACGTGTTCGACTTGCATACGAGAAGAAATGTCTGCAACTGAGGAACCATGATATAAAAGGAGAGGAACCTTCGTCTGTGAATAAAACAAGAGCAACTATTAGAGATCTACATACACAGATAACAGTTTCAATACACTCAGTTGAAGCTATTTCCAGGAGAATTGAAACCTTGAGGGATGAAGAGTTGCACTCCCAGCTTCTTGAATTGTTGCAAGGGTAAGTAAACATTCTGTCAAATTATAAAGTATCTTTTCCCCTTGAAATTTCTATCACTGCTAATATTCCTTTGTTATTTTTAACCCATAGCATCACCCAATGTAGCACCGACACGTCATATTGAAAATGTCTTCAGTGTCTGACACGTATTGGAAGTGTTGTATCTGATGTTTATGTCTGTCTCAGTGCTTCATAGTCATTGCTTTTTAGAATACTTAGCATTAATTGGGGTCATCAAATTTACACAGCATCTGTTTGACCTTGTCCATAGAGTACCCTAGAAGGTTATATACCTAATTTGGTGCAGAACTTTTGATCCTGCCCTTCTTACCTAAACGAAACTGCACATTCTTTTTATGATTGTTATGCTTCATCTCTTGTTTCTGATTTTTACATGGAAAATATACTGCATTTTTAACGGAGACGACACTCTATGTCGCACATATCAAATGCAGATAAGATATATCACACTATATTGGCTTGTAATTAGGCATAATAATATATCTAGCTAATTCTGATATATACTAATTACAGGCTAGCAAAGATGTGGAAGGTGATGGCAGAATGCCATCAAACACAGAAGCAAACATTGGACGAAGCCAAGATTCTTATAGCCGGCATTGATGCCAGAAAACAGTCTTCTATGTCGATAACTGATCCATACAGGCTCGCACGCTCAGCCTCCAATCTTGAAACCGAATTGAGGAACTGGCGAAACACTTTTGAGTCATGGATCACTTCTCAGAAATCCTACATTCATGCAGTAACTGGCTGGCTTCTTAGATGCATGAGGTGTGAGCCTGATGCATCTAAGTTAATATGCTCTCCTCGAAGGTCTAGCTCTACTCACCCGTTGTTTGGCCTTTGTGTTCAGTGGTCAAGGCGTCTAGATGCCTTACAAGAAACAGTGGTGCTTGATAGCATAGACTTTTTCACAGCTGAATTAGGATCCTTCTATGCACAACAGTTAAGAGAAGATTCTGCACAAAATACAACAGTTGTACCCAATGTGAATATGGAAATGGTTGAAGTTGGTAAGGTTGGAGAAGAAGTTATGGAGGTTGCTGTTAAGGTACTCTGTGGTGGAATGTCAAGTGCTATGAGCTCAATGTCAGAGTTTGCTATTGACTCTGCTAAGGGATACAATGAACTTGTTAAACAATGGGAGAATGTGAAGTTGCAGCAAAATTGTGAGGCCGCAAAATGAATACAGAGGCTTACTTTTACGATTTTAGTTTGTTAGTTTAGCAATGGTGTTAGTGAATATAATTTATTTAAGAGTAGGTTTAGACAATAGAAAATGAATAGGAGGGAAAGGTTTTGTGCTAATCTCTTTTCCTTGGTAGAGTTTTATTTATTATTTATTTTTTATAATTAGGAGAAGGAAATGATGAATTCTCATGTCATTCTCAAGACATTTCTTTATTAGTTCAAATTTGAAGGATCATACTCAATTTTACTTCCTTTTTCTTTTGATCTCTTCCCTTCACTCCATTTCTATTTTCCGTTAAATTGTTGTTATTAATGTGTCACTTTCTTTGTTATAACTATTAGGGGTGTGCATGGTCGGATATTTTGACCGACCAAACCATATCCATATATAAACGGCCAAATAACTCCCTAGGTCCTTTAAGTTTCACGTTTGTTTCAGATAAGTCCTTTAAGTTTCTAAGGTTTCAGATAGATCCTTTAAGTTTCGAGTTTGTTTCGGATAGGTCCTTTAAGTTTCCAAGGTTTCAGACAGATCCTTTAAGTTTCGAGTTTGTTTCAGATAGGTCCTTTCTATCAACCTCCGTTAAGTCAAAGTTGATCTGTCCATTAAGCGAAACTCGAAACTTAAAGGACCTATCTGAAACCTTAGAAACTTAAAGGACCTATCCGAAACAAACTCGAAACTTAAAGGACTTATCTGAAACCTTAGAAACTTAAAGGACCTATCTGAAACAAACATGAAACTTAAAGGACCTAGGGAGGTATTTAGCCTATAATTTATATTGGATTAAATGGTTTTGAATGAGTTCACCAGTGTGGTTGTCTTTGAATTTCGAAATTATGACTTTCATTCTTTAATACCGTTATATATGTGACTTACGAGAATGGTGATTTTATCATATCAATATATCTTTGTAAAGGAAAAACTTGAGTTGTTTTCATACAAACTTTATGATGATGTGACACTCTAAAAAAACTTCCTATCATCTCTCAAATCTCTTAATTTCATCCCTAATAATTAAACACACCCATTATAAATGTAGCAGCTTAAGAAATTAGGTAACTCAGGTTACCATAGTCTCTTAATTAATAAATAAATATCAAGTTGTGAGTTACTACCACTCACTCATAATTCGATGCAATTGTTTAACAAAAAATTGTAAAGTTACTTTTTTTTTTGAGCAAAAATTGTAAAGTTACTTAAAATCATGAATTGTAGTATTGATAATGAATTATTCTTAGTTCTTTCAAAAAAAAAAATGAATTTTTCTTTAGTATTAACAATGATCGTAGAATTTACAAAACAAACATCCAACCTTATTTACGTATACAAGATAATCAATTTGTTAATATACCTAAAAAAAAACTCAATTTATTAATATAGGATTTTTTTTCCCATATATATAAGATAATCAAGCAAAACTCTTTTGCTCATGTGTCATCTCTACAAAACTCACAATTTTTCCATATATTGTGTACACTCCTATGTTTCCTTCACATTGTAACTCCCAAATAAGTTTTGCATTGATTGAATTAAAAGTAGTGCTATGTGCAATTCCTATATAAGTTGACATGAAAGGTGAAAAGATTTACCACTTTACTCCATGTTTGATATTCAACCTCCCATATGAGTAGGAGGAAATAACACTAAATCACAACAAAAATCTGTATATTCTAGGAACCTATGCCAATGTTTAAAATATTCTAACATTTTGCAATATTACAAAAAAAAAAAAGATATTTGTTTTGCATCAAGCATATAGAATATTTTTTATATTTATAGCGGAGCATGTATGCATTCTTGCTGTTCTTGTGAAAATTGTTTGGTAACAATTAGCAGTGCTCTTTCTACATTTAAGCACTATTTTAAAATATCAACATGATACATTGCTTTTGGATTTCTCACATTCAAATTTGATTCCTAAAATTGCAACTTCAAATTTTATAATTTTGTTTTAATTTTTGGCTTAAAGATTACCTATTATATACTTCCTTATTACAAGTAATCCCCTCACTAGAGTGAATGTCCATCTTATAATTACGTCTTGCAATAGATGTTTTAGACATAATTTATGTAGTAAAAAATATAATAAAACTAGCTCTATTATTTTTATTTATTTGTTTAACCAATATTTTTAATTTTTTACTACATAAAGTTTTTCAAGTGGCAAGTCAACATTTTCCCTGGTAGCAGGATTTATAGTAATGTGAAGCAACAATATGTAACACATGCTTTAAGCCAACAATTAAGATAAAATTATTAAATATGAACATGCACATTTTCCTAACTCGGCCTAGCCTATTCTCATCCCTATTCAGAAGTAACAGAAGCTAGCTTGTCCGTGGTTTGATTCGCAACATCCATAATGCCAAACTGGAAGAGATTATTATTCTTTCAGTATATGTTTGGTTAAGAGAAATACTAGAAACACTCAATTTTTAATATTCTTTCTAACATTAATTTTTTTATTGGATGAAACTCATGTGAATCTCACCACTTCATTCGCGATTATTTTCAAAAATAAGAGAACATGTACTAAAAAAAGAGATTGTTTCTTCTATTCTTTTCAAGTAAATGCCAAAACGGTGTCATATCATTATTTCATGCAAAATTTATAGAAGTGCGTGCTAATGATAAGTTTGATTTCAAATGAGGTAAAACTGATTTTAGAAAGTGAAATGCAAAAAAAATAAAAAATGATCTGATGGTAGTCATAGCAAGAGGGAAACTTAGAGCTGAGATTTTTAAAACTGATTTTTACAATATTAAAGAATTATACCCTTAAAAAAATATTAAGAAATTGTAATCATTGATATTCATATGTATGACTTTTGAAGTAGTTATAATTAAAGTTAAACAGTTTTGATTATCTAACAGTCTAAACATTTTTAAACAACATTGGTGGTTCACCGAGACAGGAGGGTCACCTAAGCTTTGTTTGCAAGTCTAGAGTGGAAGAGATGAGAAGATTTTAGAAAAAAGGAATGCGTAAATGAAAGAAATAGAAGATAATGGAAGGAGAGGGTTAATCTATGATGTTATAATATTTTTAAAATAAAAAATTAAAATTATAGTAATGATAAACATTAAATTTATCAATCTCTGAAAAACTGTTATTTCAAAAAATGTGAAAAATTTCTTCATTTTCCCTAATATTTATCATCCTCCAAAGTCTTCTCTTCCTCTCCAATCCAAACTCGCAATCAAAACCCTAAAGTTTGTTTTCATGCTGGTAGAAGATGAGAATGAAAATGGAGAGGAAGGAGTATCCCCCCTCTCTACATTGTTCCTTCTCCCTACTATTTGCTCTTTGTATTTTCATTTATACCTCCCTTTTTTCAGTCTCTTTTTGTTTGATTTATAAGTTTCAATTTATAGGCTCCAATAATAAATCCTTGTGTCTATTAAACTAAATTGAAATTTGTATGGTCCTATTCTTTGGCAAAAAATCGGGATTACAAAGAAAAAAGAGGGACTCAACTTTTCTATTACTTACATTCTTGGTGAAAGTCTTAACCATATTTGGTAAATAAAGAGGGGCAGGGCCGGACCTTGGGGTGTGCAAGGAGCTCAATAGAACCGGGTCTCCCCAAGGTATGGGCCTCAAAAAAAATTATAGCCCATTAGTACTACTAAGTACTACCCCACTAAAAACAAAAATTTCTTATTCTCTTTCTCTCTGATACCACGCGTTCTATCACCATCATTCCATCGGACTTTCCTATTCTTCTTCCTCGATTGATTTCATTTTCCTCTTCTGTTGTCTTGTTTTAGGCCTTTTAGAATTGGGTCATCTTGCTTTTGGTGTTAGGTGGGTGTTTTTTTGGGAGGGTGGTTTGAGGATCATCGTGTATACGGTAGTGATTTTCATCTTTGAGTGTATCGCATATATACTAGCACATTGTATTTATCTTTTAAAAAATTTAAATAGAACATTGTTCTTTTAAAAAAAAATACGTTTTTATTTTATTATGGGCCTCTTTTCACTTATAGAGCCGAGCCTCGAAATTCTCAGGAACGGCCTTGAAGAGGGGTACAAGTAAGTGAAGAGCTTATTATGGAGAAAAGAAAAACAACTAGTAAAGAGAAGTAGGGTTGATGCTGAAAAAACAACTACTAAGGGGTCCATCTCTTTTTTTGTGATTCTATTATTTTTTATCCTTTTTATTTTATTTTCAATTACTAATTTTATTTCCAATATAAAATTAAATGAGTTTAAATCGTAATGTGAAAAGCTAACTCATAAGAGGAGAATAAACAAATACAGGTGTGTGTCGTAATGTTTTGTACCAAAAACAAAAGCTGTGTTGTTTATTTAAAAGAAAAATCAGATGCTAATTTATTTCATTTATAACATAAGAAGTTATAATAATTTACTTGTTGGGGTTTTATAAATAAACAAAAGTGTTTAGATTAAGGGCTAAATCATACCCCATGTTCTTAAGTTATTTAATTGTAATAAAATGGTCTTTAAAAAATTTTCATACCACTTAGATCATTTAAGTCAATTAATTGTAACAAATCTGTCCTTTAATTTTATTTTCCGTACCAATAATATCTTTTAAGTTATTTAACCGTAACAATTTAGGGGATTTCAAATCCTAAATATATAAGTTATTCGCGGACTAAAAGTTACAATTTTCACTACAAAAGCTTAACTGTTACGAAAAAAAACTTAAAGAACTAGCTTGTTACAATTAAATAACTTAAAGCACGTAAGTGATACGGAAAAAACTTAAAGAACTAATATGTTAAAATTAAATAACTTAAAAGACCTCCGGAGTAATTTAGCCTAGATTAATATACTCTTTTTTCTATTATTTTTTTATAGCTGAAACAAGGGGAGCAGACATCAAGGAGACTCGCGGACATCCCAACTAGGTTGGCACCCCCACGCGATTCCCATCCTATATCGGTGACCCCATAAAATAATATTATTAAAAAAGAGCAAAATCCGTACCAAAGAGGGGGGCTAGACCTAACCCCTCAAAACCAAAGTTAAGGAAAACGATATTTAGGCCAACCAAAACGGTCTGAAAAGAACGGATCCCGAATAAAATCTGGAAGAGCAGTGGACCACCAAACACCCTGAATATTGTGACCATGATTAGCTAGGCCATCCACACAGCTATTCCCCTCCCATAATATATGCGAAGAAATCACCTGAAAATCTGTTAGAAAGCAGTTGTGCCACCTGTTTCTCAAACGAATCGGCACCAGAGAGGCATTCTTAAAAGACAACAGTGCCACCTTTTCTCTACTATTTCTCGTGCTCTGAATATAATTTGCAATGCGAATTTGTAGTTATTATATGTTTGATTGCATTGCTATTCAGTTGAATGTGGCAGGTTCAATTTTGACGTTTACTTTATGGAACCTCTATTAGCTTTGTTTGATAGTAATGAGTTCGGTGATAAAAGCATGATTTTTATTTATTTTTTGGTTCAAGAAAAGCCTAACTTTTTATTCTCAAAGGATATCACTCAAATTTTATATAAAATGATCATCAATGTCACATTCTTAATAATAAGTTTATCTTCTCCGACGAAATTAAACTACTCTTAAACTATACAAAAATAAAAATTTTAAGCAATAGAAACGCATCTAATTCTAAAGGATGACTTCAAGCTACTCATAAACTTTCCCCGACGCCGTAACGGCCGGACAAGTTCCCAGCAACTCTTTTCACCACCATCCTCCGCGGTAAACTTTGGCACCGGCATCGCCACCTTCCGATCTTGCCTTGTCTTCATATCACTCAATTCCATTTGCAATGGAAACTTTACAGTCCCAAATATACCAGTATAACTCTTCCTATCACTGCTACTTCTCTGCCACCGGTTTTCCCTCCCGGATGGTGACCGGAGTCCGGCAACAAAGACATTATGCCAATCAGATGTGTTTTCTTCCTCTCTTCTCATCATCTGCCTTGCTGAACCGGGTTCAGTTTTGCGAGTAATGAGTTTTCCACAGAAAACAACTTTCTTTGGTGATGAAGTATTAAAACCAGTATGAAATTCGAAGTCTGATCTTGGTTGATGCAATTTCTGGTAGCTATTCATAATTTATGGAACAAAAGTGAAAGAGTTTTGAATGTTGAACTGAAACATAACATTTGTGTTGGATACATATTTATAATATATAGTTTTTGATGAATAACATTAAAATATAAAGTAGTTAGTTGCAAGGAAAATGAAGGAAGAAAATTGTGTCATATGTGGTCTCATGCAAGTAACGTTATTGATACGAGTATTTTTTATTTCTAGAACTTAGTGTAAAAATGTAAAATATTGACTAGGTCATTGGTGATTATTGTGTTTCTTGGGTGTTTCCTTGTGAAGCACATTAATATGAGGCATTCTAGTTCTAGTAAAGAGTTGAAATTTACTTTGGTCGTCATGATTAATTTCTAGATAGTGTATGGACAACTCCTTGAGGACTTTTGGGGTCTAGATTAGTTTTTTCTTTTTTTAACTTTGAACTAAGGATTTTCATTGTGAAAAAGAAATATACAGTTCGTTATTAAAAAACACAAGGTATTTATGTAAATTTCTTAAGTTTGATCCAACTATAAAAATAACTATTTCTTAAGTTTGACTCTGTGATTTTATAATCTCTTAAAGTTATTTTTTTCAACACGTTGGAACCTCTTGTCTTTTTAGTTAAGTAAATTTATTCCCATCAGAAATTCGAATAAAAGAGGGTTTGGGTACATGTTAAGTAATCAAAGTCTATAAATAACGATTTTAATTTGTTCATAAATAATTTAAAATAAATGTAACTTTAAGTTTTAAGGATATGAAAATCTAAATCATCATGGCTATAACCTCAAATCTACAATTTTCGAGTACTAGGAAAATTAACATATATATCCTCAAGTAGACCAGAACTTTGGATGGCCGGTGGAAGTGCTCGTAGAAGAAGAATTTTAGTGCGGATGAAGCTGTATTCTGATGTGACGGAAGACGTTCTCTCGTGAGAGGAAGAAATCTTCAAAACAAAAAAAAGGTTAGCACTTCAACGCTTAAGTCAATATGAGATTGAAGAGAAGAAAGTGTGAAAAAAGTGGTAAAATGTGATCGTACCTTGAGTGTGACGCAAAGTCACTTACATAGCTGGGTACATTGTGATGACAGGTCATCTTATATTATTTTTAGTATGTTTTTCAGTCATTTTTTGTATGTTTTACATCCAGAATTGAGGAGTATTAACACAATTGCTTATTATTTCGAGATATTGTAATGTTTTCTATATTTGAGTTTGTAATTCTATTCTTTCAAAACATAGCAATTTTAGAGTGTTTTGATGTAATTCACGAAGAAATCATGCAAATCGGCAAAACAAGACATTTAAAGATTTCTGAAGACCTTGAGAAGATGAAGAATGAAGATTCAAGAGGCCTCGGAAGGCGTTACAAAATGAGGAAGACTATTCACAAGTTCCAAGACATCTTATATGGAAGCAAACACCCAAAAAGACGAAAAAAAATAGGCGTCACATGGCCCAGACAACACCACATGCCCCTGACACATGTTATTGTGCGCCCAAGCACATGCTGAGGCCCCTGGCGCATGCATCTAGGTGCCTGACGCTTGAAACTCCTTTCACATGCGCCTGGCGCATGGTCCTAACCTCTTGGGGCCTATTCTTGCGGGTCAAAGCGTTGTTTTGTGACTTTTTGGTGCAAAAAGCCTGATATTTTAGCAAAAGGTATAATAGAAAGAATGTTGTATGTTCATTTTCTTCGAGGTAGGTCTTTAGAAGTAATGAAACCTAACTTTCCTCAAGAACTATTACTAGTAGAATTTGTAGCAGCAATTGCAAAATGGTGGCAAGGTGGATGTTGGAGTGCCACATACTCAATGTCATACCCCAATTTTTGACCTAAGGTCTTACATTCATATACCCTCTAATCCGGAATATTATCTGACTTTTCAGAATAAAAATTCGGCAGAGAGGTATTTTAAAATACCTCATTTTTGTTCCGATTCGGACCCTCTT